>Ga0194126_10001002_pt1 | contig 47661 bp, 39 predicted proteins | sample TA2KigC150mmetaG_FD_148641 | JGI IMG/M metagenome (GOLD analysis project Ga0194126, IMG submission 148641) | Freshwater microbial communities from Lake Tanganyika, Tanzania - TA2015035 Kigoma Deep Cast 150m | ecosystem: Environmental > Aquatic > Freshwater > Lake | place: Tanzania: Lake... | reverse complement strand
GCTACTTGATACTAGTTACTTGATACTAAATATCTCGGCTCTTGTTTCTTGTCTCTCGCCTGCCTGTCGTTGGTAGGGTACATTGTACTTGGTACTTAGTACTTTTTACAAATTCCTGCTACTTGATACTAGCTACTTGATACTAACTGATCTACTTACTGCAGGAAGGATTCTTCAAATTGCCTTACAATTCTTTCAGATAATCAATCGGATTCAGGTAGAACATTCTCAGCCAGCCCTGCTTGGCTTCATCTATGCGCCAGAAATAAGGAATTGGGGTGGCCAAAGCATAATGTAAGTGCGGCGGCTTCCCCGCTGCATTTCCAGTAGTGCCTACGGTACCCAGTTGTTCTCCAATTGCGATAAAGGAAAAAGTTGAAGTGGTGATTTTCTGTAAATGCGCATAGTAATGCAAGCGCCATTTGGGGCCTAAAACCAATACAATATTTCCGCCTAGTTTGAGTTGTCCGGTATACACCACTAGGCCACTGGTCGCGGAACGCACGGGGGTCCCTTGACGTGCAAAAATGTCCACTCCCTTGTGGGTGCCAGAAATACCCCAAGGATAATACCAAAACGATTCTGGATTGTAGCTCGTCTTTGTAGCACCGTCTACTGGCATGGAATACTGCTGTGGGTACAGGAGGCCCATGCCCATTACCGCTAAAAGTAGGAGCCCTAATTTTTTATAACCCTTCATGGATGGAGTCGTTTTTCAAACAGGTACAAAAAAAGGACCAAGTAGTACCTACGAAGTACGAAGTTAGAAATACGGGATTTAGGCTAATGTGGAATGCGGAACGCCCAATGCAGATTGTTGAATTGGTACATTTCCTGCCTACCGCAGGCAGGTACAAATTCTTGATACATGCCTGCCTGTCGGCAGACAGGGATCTCGGCTCTTGGATATTACCTGCCGTGGGCAGGACTTTTCAAACTTCTAATTGCTTTTTGTTGATATTATGTTAATCCAAATCCTCAAAATTTTATTATTACTAATTCTTAGCGATGAAAAAATTTAAGGAAATTAATTTCTTTTTCTCTATTATTTTTAAAGCTACCTAATTAGGATAAGTGTATATAAGATAGTTTTTTTCACTCCTCACTAAGCACAATGAGACAATCCTTATTGGAAAATAATACTTCTTCGCTTTTCTTGGGATTGATGACGATGCCGAAATTGTCCATGGAACTTTCTTTAAGTTCCATTTTTCTATAACCGATGGCAGTTTCATTTCTTTGTGCTGCAACCTCAATCAGGGTGTAAAAATTTACTTTTTCTTCTGTTTTGATGTAGTTTTCTATAGGTTTTAAATAGATTTCTGAACCTTCTGATTCAAACAATATATCAAAAACATGTTTCAATTCTTTGTTTTCTGAAAGTTGAGAAAGCATCAAGCTGATAATGTTATCGCCAATGATAAAGTCATCTGCTCTTGTTACCAATCCAATTTCCCGATTCCGTAAATCCCTCATTTCGGATACTATGCTCAGGTTTTTGTTATATTTTGAACCAATATTCCGTAAGTGAAGCAGGCAAATTAACGTTTGAGCATCGCTTTCTTGGATATCAATCTCATGGTTACTTAAAAGAATGATGTGATTAAAATTTTCTGGGTGAATTTCCTCTAGTACTTTGCGCTGGGTGATCTTACCTACTTGAGTTTGGATGCTTTGGTTGGTAATGCTAATTCCAGATAAATCAATTTCTTCTTCACAAACAATCACCACATTGGATTTTGAAGAGACATATTCATCCAACTCCGTAATGATGGTTGTAGCATTTCTATTCCATCCCAAAATCAGTGTTTTCTCCACCTTCTTTTTTGAACCCTTAAACTCATTTATGAGGTGAGATTTTATGAGCGTCTGCTTTAGGCCATTAGCTACTACCGTATCGTCATCTTCAGAAATGGCAATAAGTTGATCCTCTTCTTGATAGATGGTATCCATTGGGGGATTGATTTGGGCCTTTCCTTGAGAAAAAAATCCAATGATGGAGGAAGTGTCATATAAACTCAAGATTTCTTTATAAGTCTTTCCTAGTAAATCTTTTTGTTCTTGGAAATAAATTTCATCGCCTTCAAATTGAATCAAATTAGAATAAATAACACTTAATCCAGATTGTCTGCAGGTTTGAGCCGTAATACGGGATATTAAATCAGATGTATAGACAAAAACTGCTTCTCCATTTCCAGCTACTTCTGCAGCTTCTAAATTTTCTTTCTCCTTTATCTCGGCTACAATGTTATAAGAACCTTCTTTCCTATTTTTTCCGTTGGTAAATGACATTACCGATTTGATGACAAATGTATCGGCATTTTCTCGCTCAGGGCTCAAAATGATGATAGAGCGTGCACGGTTGGGGTTAACTACTTCTATATCGCTTGAGATGAGTGGATTACCGCTTCTTACTATGATTTTACTGGTTTTGAAATCAGAAATTTTAGCCTTGATTTCATCCTCCATTTCAACTTTATCCAATTCAGCTAAAATGACAATCGCCCGATTTTTATAATTTGTATTGGCCTCGATGATTTGTTGAATAATAGAAAATATTTTTTCTGACCAGCCTAAAATCAAAGTATGATCCGATTCAAGGACTTTGGATCTTCCCTTTTTGAGTTCTTCCAACTTTTCATCTATCCCAGAGGAGATGATACCAATCAATATGGATATAATAAAAATTCCAAGCAGGGTAGCACTAAATCGGACTATCCTAAAGGCCCATCCTACATCACCCCCCATGGTTCCTGGATCGAGGGTTGCCATAAGACTTTTCCATACCCCCTCCACAAAACTTATAGAAGTTTCCGCTTCAGGATCATCTTTGATTCCGAAAACGATGATAAGAACTCCTAAAAATAAAATTGCTGCTAAAGAAATCAATCCCAACCATTTGATAACACCAATAGGACCTGCAGAAATAGTGTTTTCAAAATAATATCGAAGGCGATCTCTATACGAATAGTTCATTTTACCTAAGTTATTGTTGAAAGGAGAGAGTGGAAAAATTCTTAAATATTTATTTCACTGCTTGTTCGTTGATTTTAAACCTACAATTTTTTTAAAACAATCAAAAATCCCGATGCTCAGAGGAAAATCTGAAACGCCTAGCTACTCAGATACTTTATGGTACCTAACGTAAGCAATCCAGTTTCCATCGGGAGACCAACTGTGAACATTGATGGTGCCCTGTCCTCCATAAAATACCTTGGTAAGGTCCCTGATTTGCCTAGTAGCTACATCCATCATTCTCAATTTCACATCCTTTCCAAAAGGATGTGCTCCTTTTTGATCTTCTAAGTAGGATATGTAGACTAGGGATGAATTGTCCGGGGAGGGATGTGGAAACCAGTTGTCTAGGGTATCAAATGTGAGTTGTTCTTGATTGCTACCGTCTGCCCTCTTTCTATAGACCTGCATTCTACCTGTTCTGTGGGAGTTAAAATAAATCCACTGCCCATCGTAAGAATACTCTGGCCCATCGTCTAGCCCCTCTGCGTCTGTCAACCTTTTCTCTTCTCCACCTTTCGTAGAAATCAGGTAGATATCCCATTTTTCTTGCCGCATCGCACAATAGGCTAAATTTTTCCCATCAGGACTTATTCCATGCCAGTAGCTGGGAAAATTTGGAGTAATAAGTTGGGCTTCTCCACCATCACTGGCGATGGTGGAGATTCTAGAACCTAACCCTTTATCATTGTTGCTGTAAACAAGTGTTTTTCCATCAAAACTATATCCATGATCGTTGTTCGCTCCTTATAATTGATTCTGGATATACTTTGCCAAGAGGATTTCCTTGCAAATCAGTTTTTTCGAGGAGGCCCCCTGAGTTGATCAATAAAAATTGACCATCTCTTGACCAGTTGGGTGCTTCAAAATGCCAAGATTCCTTCAAAATGGTTTTTTCCTCCCCTGTATGCACTTGGAGGAGCACCAGCTCACTGATTATATTTTCGGGTCTTTGTGCATGAGCCAAACTGCATAAGGCAAAGCAGGAGAGAAGGAGAAGAGGCTTCAGGTTCATTTGGGGAGAAGGATGATTTACCCCAAGTTACAAGGAATTTTAGTTAATCATGGACCACCTGAATTCGAAAATCTCCTTTCTGTAAAAATTTTCCGACCTTCCAAGCGGTTTGACGGTGTAAAGCCATAGTCATTTCAAACCAGTCTAAATTTTCCTCTGCTACCGAAATAAGCAGTCCTCCGCTCGTTTGTGGATCACAAAGCACTACCAAGTCCATTCCCTCTACTCCACTTACCTTGCCTTGAAATGCATTCCAATTTCTATAGGTATTGTCTGGAAAAACGAATCCTTGGATGTACTCATTCACACCTTCAAGGAGGGGTAGTTGGTGAAAATAAAGTTGAATGGATAGGTCTGCTCCCTCTGCCATCTCCAAGGCATGGCCCAAGAGACCAAAGCCGGTCACATCGGTGATGGCATGTACTTCCTCGTGGTTACCCAAAATTTCTCCAATGCGATTGAGCTGGCAGGCCACTTCAAGAAATTTTTGATATTCTTTTGGGGTAATTTTTTTCCTTTTAATAGCAGTCGCCAAAACTCCTAATCCCAAAGGTTTGGTCAAAAATAGAAGGTCACCCTCTTGACTCCCTTCATTTTTTTTGATTTTTCTGGGATGTACCATTCCTGTGACCGAAAGACCAAAAACAGGGTCTTTTCCAGCAATAGAGTGCCCTCCGGCTAGCTCAATGCCAGCTTCATTACAAATTTGTTTGGCGCCTGCTAGGGCTTTTGCCGCCAATTCCGGAGATAGTTTTTCTACTGGCCAACATAAAATAGCATTGGCAAATAAGGGTTTACCGCCCATGGCATACACGTCAGAAATGGCGTTGGCAGCAGATATTCTCCCAAAATCAAAGGCATCATCTACTATGGGGGTAAAAAAATCTACCGTGTTGATTACTGCAATTTCCTCAGATACTTGGTATACTGCAGCATCGTCTTTGCTGGAATTTCCCACCAGTAGCTGGGTATCTTTTGAAGCAAAGCTTCCACTGGCATGCAAAATTTGTTCTAGTACTGCAGGTGCAATTTTACATCCACAGCCTGAGCCTTCGCTCCATTCAGTCAGCAATACCGGAGAATTTTCCATAAAAATTATTTTTTACGTGTAACAAGAGGTTGACTTGTTGAGACAGTGATTTTTTGTGAAGGTCCAAGACCATAGTTTTATCAGGATCATGCCTCTGTAAGTCAAATTCATAAGCTTTATCGTAGTAGAGCAACATATTGGCGATCCAAGATGCGTGATTTTTATTTCTGATATCCTCTAAGGCCTGCTGGGTTCGCAGCCCCCCTAATCGTTTTTGAATTCGTTTTACAGCATCCATCAATTCTAAAGCATTCAATTGAGCATACTCCTGAGAAATGTGTTCGATCCGCTCCTCATTGGTTTTTTGAATTTCTATTCTAGGACTTTTGGTCATCTGAACATACATGGATTCGGGTAGAAGTATATTGCCAATTCTTTGGCTTTCATTTTCTATCCAAATCGGATTTTTTGAATCAAATAGTCGAAGTTGTTCGGCAAGCAAATTTTCAAAATGTTCTACAGAGGGTTGGGGTTTTTGACCTATGGATCCAAAAGAAGATCCTTTGTGATGGGCCAGTGCTTCTAGGTCAATTACTTGCTCTCCTTCCTCTCTCAATTTTTGAAGAAGTACGGTTTTGCCCGTGCCTGTTTTTCCTCCCAAAACGAGAAAAGGAAAGGGAAGTCTCACCTGATCGAAAGTAAATTTTCTGTAGGATTTGTATCCTCCTTCCAAGCGGAATACCTGAAATCCAACTTGTGAAAGAAGCCAGGATAGGATTTGGCTTCTCATGCCACCCCTCCAGCAATAGATAATCACTTTTCTATCAGGAAATTGATTCAGAGCGGACTTTTGAATTTCGTGAAATCGTGGTCCCACCAATTCAAATCCTTTTAATGTGGCAGGTAAGGCGCCAGAGTTTTTGTACAAAGTCCCCACTTGTACCCGTTCTTCATCGTTTAAGATCGGTAGATTGATGGCCTCAGGTATATGGCTATGGCCAAATTCTCCTGGACTCCTTGCGTCAACCAAGGGAATCTCCGGCCTCAACTGCCAGAATTTTTCTAAGGAAAGGGAAATTTCGACCATGTGAAAATGAGGATAAAAAAAGCCGCAAAGAGTTCTTTACGGCTTTGTACTATGCAAAATACTTGGCTTAAAGCTGAGCATCTAATTTTTGAGCCAATACTGCCTTTGGAACGGTACCTACTTGCTTGTCTACGATTTCACCGCCTTTAAAGAAAAGCAAGGTAGGGATAGATCGTATACCAAAAGCTTGTGCCACTGAGGGATTAGAATCAACGTCTACCTTCCCAATCACGGCTTTCCCCTCGTATTCTGATGCAAGTTGCTCTACAACGGGCCCTATCATTTTGCAGGGACCACACCATTCCGCCCAAAAATCAACTAAAACTGGCTGAGTTCCGGAGATGATTTCTTCAAAATTTGCATCTGTAATTTCAATTGCTTTTCCCATGGTAATCTTGAATTTGTAAGGTTCTTTTTTCAAATATATGTGCAAAAGGCGATTGAATCCGAATAAGTTCCCTTCATCTTTAAATTATTCTTATTTAATGCCTTTTATTTCTCCATAATCTTATAGCTTAACTCTGGGAGTAAGCCTAATTCTTTGATCAAAGCCGCGCTAGGATCCACGGTGATTTTTTTAGAAAATAGTTCTAGACTGATGTTTTCCTTTTGATCTATTACTTCAAAGTAAAGTTTTGCATCCCCTTTGTAAGTGGAAGTAATTTTCTCTAGCTTTTCCATGAGCTCAAGGCTAAGGTCTTCCAATCGTACGTTTACTTTTAATCCTTTGACCAGCTTACCCCGAAGTTCGCTTAAAAGGGAGAGCTGATTGATTTTAAATTCAAGTTCATTTTCATTGCCCCATTTTTTTGGGATTACCGTTCCTGAGAGGTATAAAAACCACCCAGACATGAAGTAGTGTTTGAATTTGACATAGTCTTCTCCAAAGAGGAAAAAGGTGTAGGAACCCTGATAATCTTCTAAGGTGAGGGTACCAAAGGGTTTTCCGTTCTTAGTTGTTCGGTGGGCAAAACTAGAAACAGATCCTGCCATTCTTAGCTCTGGTTTTCCTCTCAGAGACTCCAAGTCTGCCAAGGCGGAGAGAGGGGTATTGGTAAATGAATCGATTTCGAGTTTGTATTGATCTAGGGGATGTCCAGAAATAAAAAGTCCTACCACTTCTTTTTCTATACTTAATTGCTGCAAAGGAGAAAAGGGTTCTAGAGGAGCTACGCTGGGGAGTGGAATTTCTACTGCTCCTGAGGTGCTTCCAAAAAGACTCACCTGAGCACTTTCTTCCTCTTGCTGCACTTTTTGAGCGTATCTAACCGCTTTTTCAATCAAGGTTACGTCCCCTTCGGCAGCATCCAAGTACTGTCTTCTATGGTGCTCTTTAAAGCAATCAAAGCTGCCTGCCATGGCTAGTGCTTCCATGGTTTTCTTGTTTAGCGCTCTAGAATTTACTCGTTTGGCAAAATCAAAGATGCTGGTATAAGGCCCTCGGTTGTTTCTTTCTTTAATGATTTCTTCTACCGCTCCAGCTCCAGCTCCTTTTATGGCTGCCATGCCAAATCGAATTTCTCCAGTTGAATTTACGGCAAAACCACTGTTGGATTCGTTGACATCAGGTCCGAGCACCGGGATTCCCATTCGCCTACATTCTTCCATAAAAAAGGTCACTTGGGTGATATCGTTCATGTTGTTGCTCAACACAGATGCCATGTATTCTGCAGGATAATGGGCCTTCAGGTAAGCGGTTTGGTAGGCTATCCAGGCATAACAGGTGGAATGAGACTTGTTGAAGGCATAGGAGGCAAAGGCTTCCCAGTCCATCCATATTTTTTCTAATTTTTCGGGATCATGTCCTTTGGCAGCTGCTTGGCCCACAAACTTAGGCTTCATTTTATCCAAGACTTCCTTTTGCTTCTTACCCATCGCTTTACGAAGGACATCTGCCTCTCCCTTGGTAAAATCAGCTAATTTTTGGGACAAAAGCATGACTTGCTCCTGGTACACTGTTATCCCATAGGTCTCTTCTAGGTAATCTTTCATGTCCTCAAGGTCATAGCTTATGGGTTCTAATCCATGTTTCCTTTTGATAAAGGAAGGAATATATGCTAAGGGACCTGGTCTATAGAGGGCATTCATGGCAATCAAATCTGCAAACACGGTAGGCTTGAGTTCTCGCATGTATTTTTGCATGCCAGGACTTTCATACTGGAATATGCCTACCGTTTCCCCGCGTTGAAACAATTCGTAGGTCTTGAGATCGTCTATGGGAAAGGAGTCTGCATCTAGGAGAATTCCATGCCTCTCTTTGATGATTTTGATCGCATCTTTGATTAAGGTAAGGGTTTTCAGACCTAAAAAATCCATTTTTAATAAGCCAGCGGATTCTACTACGGCATTGTCAAATTGGGTGCATACCATTTCCGAATCTTTGGCCAATGCCACGGGTACAAAATCTGTAATGTCGGATGGAGTTATGATTACTCCGCAAGCGTGAATGCCCGTGTTGCGTACCGATCCCTCCAATACTGCAGCCTGGTGTATGGTTTTTGAAGATTCGTCTTCACCAAAAGCAATACGAAGGAGTTCTTCTGCCTTCTGTAAAAGTTCACCTTGTCCTTTAAGTTTATCCAATAGGGCTGGCCTATTTTTAGCAAGTTCAAACAAGGTTTTGAGTTTGATATCCGGCACCAAATTAGCTAATCTTCCTGCCTCTGTAAGGGGTAAATTGAGTACCCTGGCCGTATCTCTGATAGCAGATTTCGCTGCCATGGTACCATAGGTAATGATCTGGGCTACTTGGCTAGACCCGTATTTATTGATAACATAATCAATGACTGCCTGTCTTCCCTCGTCGTCAAAATCAATATCAATATCTGGCAAAGAGACTCGATCAGGGTTAAGAAATCGTTCGAATAGGAGGTTGTATGCTATGGGATCTACATTGGTTATGCCCACACAATAAGCCACGGCTGAGCCAGCGGCCGAGCCCCTGCCCGGTCCTACGGCAACTCCCATTTCTCTAGCAGCTCGGGTAAAATCCTGTACAATCAAAAAATAACCAGGGTAGCCTGTTTTTTCTATGGTGCTCAGCTCAAAATCTAGTCTTTCTTGTAGCTCCAGGCTGATTTCTGAGTACCTTTTTTTTGCTCCTTCGTGAGCAAGATGACGTAGGTAGGCATTTTCTCCTCGTTTGCCCCCATCCAATTCGTCTTCAGGATGCTTAAATACTTCGGGGATAGCAAATTTTGGTAAGAGCACCTCTCGGGTAAGCGCATAGGGCTCGCATTTTTCTACGATTTCTTGCGTACAAGAAATAGCCTCAGGAAGATCTGAAAATAGGGATTTCATCTCCTTCTGACTTTTCAAATAAAATTCATCGTTAGGGAAGCCAAATCGAAATTCCCGGCCTCGCTTTCCAATGTATTTTTTAGGTCTCTCCTGCAATTCTCCGTCTTTGACGCAGAGCAAGATGTCGTGCGCATTCGCATCGGCTTTTTGATTGTAATAGGTGGAGTTGGCTGCGAAATATTTTACCCCATACTTTTGAGCAAAACTTAACAATACTTCGTTCACTTTGTCCTCTTCAGGGATGCCGTGTCGGTTAAGTTCAATATAAAAATCCTCTCCAAACTGTTCTTTCCACCAAATAAAGGCCTCTTCGGCTTGCGTTTCGCCCACGTTGAGAATGAGGTAGGGAATTTCTCCCCATAGGCCACCCGTAGTGGCAATCAAATTAGCTTTGTATTGAACCAAAAGTTCTTTATCTATCCTTGGCACATAATAAAACCCCTCCATATTGGCATAGGAGGCAAGCTTTGCCAGATGGTGGTATCCGGATTTATTTTTTGCCAAAAGGACCGTTTGGTAGCCATCTTCTTTGATGGATTTATTTTTTCTGTCCCTGCATAGGTAAAATTCAGCACCCACAATGGGCTTGATTTCTTTTCGAATTGCTTCTTGTACAAAATGAAAAGCCCCCATCATATTCCCATGATCGGTAATGGCTAGGGCGTTCATGCCAAAGGTTTTGGCTTGGGCGATTAAGGAAGGTATTTCAGAAGTAGCTTGGAGAACTGAAAACTGAGTATGTACGTGCAAATGGGTGAAAGAAACGTCCTCTAGGGATTGGATTCCCTGAACAGGTTTTTTTTTCTGAAGCGGTGGATTTTGTTGTGCCGAAGATTTTTGCTTGGATTGAGCAAAATTAGCCTCTGCCAACTGGGGTGCTTGGTAGCGAATTTCTTCTAGGGATATTCCCGGTTCAGGACTATGTATTTGCTGAGCAATCAATCCAAAAAAGCAGCGGGCGGTAGCATCTACATCGTAGGCTGCGTCATGGGCATCGTCAAAGCCGTTACCAAACAATTTTTGATGGAGCTCGGTCAAAGTTGGCCATTTGTACTTTCCCCCCTTTCCTCCAGGTAGGGCACAAAAATCAGTGGAAATATCTTTGGTGTCTAGCTCAATTTTTTCCTCAAAAGGCATCTGTAAAGATGCCCGCAAAAATTCGGCCCCTAACACATGTACGTCAAAGCCTATGTTGTGACCCACTACGTAACGAGCCTGTACTAGATCTGTTAGAAAAATATCTAAAATTTCTCTCAAGTCTTGGCCTTCCTCCAATGCCCTTTGCGTAGAAATCCCATGGACTTTTTCAGCATTATAGGGGATGGTAAACCCCTCAGGCCGAATGATGTAATTTTTTTGAGATAGTAAAGCCCCCTTCCCGTCATGCAGTTGCCAAGCCACCTGCACTACCCGTGGCCAGTTGTCTACATCAGACATGGGAGCATGGTAGGTTCTGGGTAAGCCCGTAGTCTCGGTATCAAATATGAGGTACATAGGTAAGCGTGGTATGGAGGCTCAAATTAAGGGTTAAAATGGTAAGCAAAAAATGAATAGACAGAAATTGTCGGTAAGATTTTTCTAGATCGTTTTTTAAAAAAAATAAAACTATAAATAATTGAAAATCAATATTTTATATATTTTTTCTAAAAATGTGGTGACAAGAAATTAGAACCAATAGGTAAACGTCAGAAAATGTAGAGGAATTGATTGGGAAGTGAACTTTAGACTTGAAAGAAGGCACTTTCAGCGCTTCTCGGTCCAAGGCATATAAATCACCTTTTTAGTTTCAAAAAAATCTTCCTCGAAAAATGAAGATAGGGGGAAGGTACGATAGGGCTTACCTGTTTCCTGCATTTCTTCATCTATCTGTCCACCTTTCAAATAGAGTATTCCATTTTGAAGGGAATTGAAATCCTTCTTTTTGATTTTTCCTTTGATCCAGGGGTAAAATTGAATCATGCGCGTCACAGCTCTACTAACCACAAAATCATAGGTCCTGTCCAAGCTTTCTGCTCTTGCCTGCTGTACTTCCACGTTGGAAAGTTGCAGCGCCTTGGCTACTTCTGCAACTACGGTAATTTTTTTTCCTATGGAGTCTACCAAATGAAAATGTGCTGCTGGAAAAAGTATGGCAAGAGGTATGCCTGGAAAGCCCCCGCCTGTTCCCACATCTAATATTTCAGATTCTGCTTCGAAGGATATCACCTTGGCTATACCAAGAGAATGTAAGACATGGTGTAGGTAGAATTGGTCCATGTCTTTTCTGCTGATCACGTTGATCTTGGAATTCCAATTCTCATAGAGCGCCTGGAGTTGGTCGAATTGCTTTATTTGTTTTGGACTAAGCTCGGGAAAATACTTTCCTATAAGGTTAGAGGTAGTAGGCATTAGAGTTGATTTTCTTTACCTGAGGCAATTTCATAAAGAAGTTCTCTAGATCGGTGAAGCTGAGCTTTTACCGTACCTAAGGGTTTATCCAATTCTTGAGCAATCTCCTCGTAGGAAAGCTCGTCAAAATACCTCAATTGGACCAACCGTCTATATTTTGCAGGAAGCTTATCCACAAACATGCGCACCATCTCCATGCGCTGTGACTTGATGAATTCATCTTGAGGATTGTCCTCCCTGTCTTCAACATCTATGCTGACTGGATTGCCACTATCATCGGATAGAGAAGTATTGAGACTCAGGGTTCGCAACTTTTTCTTGCGAATAAAATCTATGGTATTGTTGGTGGCTATGCGAAAAAGCCAAGTAGAAAAGGTATAATCTTTTTTAAACCGCTCGAGATTACGAAAAGCTTTTGCAAATGCCTCCATGGTCAAATCTTCGGCATCGTCAGCATCACGAATCATTTTGAGCACCATGAAATAGACCGCTTTTTTATAGCGCTTCATCAACAAGGCATAGGCGTGTTGATCTTTTTCAAACACAGCCTTATCTATCAGATCAAAATCTTCAAGGGCTTTGGTAGAAAATCCGCGCTCGGGTAGACTCATTTCATGTTTTTTGCTTGGTAGGAAATAGATCCTAAAACCCAAAAGTAGGCTATATAAATAAGATCAAATAGTAAAACATTAAATGTAGGTCTTGTCCCTTCTAGTTTAAAAGTAGCAGACCTAATCACCCGAGATAGCAACAACGTCCGTGCCAACATGCAAGCCAAAACAAAGGAAAATTGAATCCAATCGAATCCAATTCCAAAATACAACAAAAGACCAATTCCCCCAATCCAATACAGGGCCTGTGAAATGGCATAGATTCCAACTTTTCTCTTGTCTTCTACTTTAAGATTTCTTTCTGCTTGAAAGACTTGTTTTTCCTGTGCCAGGTATTCCTTCCAGTTTTCAGTGCATTCAGAGGTGGTGATGGCTTGAGGGTCTATAACTACTTGAGTGTTTTTACCAGTGGCATAGGCATTCACAAAAAGGGCGTCTTCGCCGCCCTGCACGTCCCAAAATCCTTTAAAAGCTTTTACTTCCATAAAAAAGCTTTTTCTGTAGCACAGGTTTCTACCTACTCCCATAAATGGAGCTTTCCATAAGGAAAAAGAAAGGAAAAATAGTGCCTTCAATAAAGACTCGAATTTTACCCATCGGCCTAACGTGCTGGAGGGCTGGGTATACCCTGAGTAGCCTAAGGCAAAAGTTTTTCCTTGTTCCCTCACAGGAGCTGTCATTTTCCTAATCCACTGGTTAGAACTGGGTAGGGAGTCAGCTTCAGTAAGTAGGATGACGTCATTTTTTGCTACTTTGAATCCTAAGGTAAGAGCGAATTTTTTGGCCGTCAAATGTTTGGGGGTGTATTTGATGGTGACAGACCTCAACTTAGGGTACTTGATGAGCAAGTCTTCTAAAAGGCGCTTGGTACGATCTGTACTTTGATCATTTACGATGAGGACATCAAATTTGGGATAATCTTGTTCAAAAAGTTTGGGGATCAATACCTTGAGGTATTGGTACTTGTTTCGTGCGGTTACCAATACTGTTACACCTTCTTCAGGATAGGTGACAGCGGATTTTTTGGAAGATGATGAATACCAGGCTGTTCGACCAAAAACAACCAAAAGAAAAACGCCCTGTATGAGTAGTCCGAATAAGAAGAAAAATCCTAATAAAAATAGGCCCATAGGTCAATTATGCTGGGCAAATATAAATCCAAATTCAGCAAGTCATTTAAGAATAAGTGGATATTTTTGCAGCAGCACTAGGGAATCTAAAGACTAAGGTTTTAGACCCGTCAAGTACCCCGCATGAAATTTGTTTTAGAAAAAAAAGATACAGCAACTCGGGCTCGTTCCGGAACAGTTTCTACGGCACACGGGGATATACAAACCCCTATTTTTATGCCTGTGGGGACGGCTGCTACCGTCAAGGCGGTTCATCAGAGAGAATTGCGTCAAGATATTGGAGCACAAATTATTTTGGGCAATACCTATCATTTGTATTTACGGCCAGGCTTAGATACCCTTGAAAAAGCGGGAGGGCTTCACCGTTTTATGGGTTGGGATGGCCCAATCCTAACCGATTCGGGAGGATACCAGGTTTTTTCACTATCTGGTAACCGAAAAATTCAAGAAGAGGGTGTCACCTTTAAATCTCATATCGACGGATCCAAACATGTATTTTCACCCGAAGGAGTCATGGATATTCAGAGAAAGATAGGTGCAGATATCATCATGGCTTTTGATGAGTGTACTCCCTATCCTTGTGAGTATTCCTATGCCAAAAAATCCATGGAAATGACCCACCGGTGGTTATCTAGGTGTATTCAGAGATTTGATTCCACCCAAGGGCAGTACGGGTATGAGCAAAGCCTTTTCCCAATTGTGCAGGGTTCAGTCTATAAAGATTTGCGAATACAAAGTGCTGAATTTGTGGCGAGTCAACAAAGACAAGGAAATGCCATCGGGGGATTGTCGGTAGGAGAGCCGGCAGAACTTATGTATGAAATGGCAGAAGCCGTCACGGAAATATTACCATCCTATGCTCCGAGGTATTTGATGGGCGTGGGTACTCCGGCAAATATTTTAGAATGCATTGCTTTGGGGGTAGACATGTTTGACTGCGTCATGCCCACAAGAAATGCTAGGAATGGCATGTTGTTTACCTCTGAGGGAATCCTTAATATTCGAAATGAAAAGTGGAAGGATGACTTTAGTGCAATAGATCCTGGAATTGGAAATGAAATTAGTGCTACGTATTCCAAAGCATACTTACGGCATCTTACCATTTCCAAAGAAATTTTGGCTTCACAGATTGCAAGCATTCACAATTTAGCCTTCTACTTATGGTTGGTCGGAGAGGCTAGGACGCACATCCTGGCTGGGGATTTTGGGGTGTGGAAAAATGCTATGGTGAAAAAGGTCAGCACAAGACTATAAGATGAAGATCCTAGACAAACTTATTATTAAAGAGTTTTTGAAGACCTATTTTTTTGTGGGTGGTCTACTTATTCTTGTGGTTTTGGTGCTGGATTTTACCGAAAAAAACGATACCTACATTAGAAATCAGGTGCCGGCAAAAGATATTCTCAAGTATATGGGAAATTATGGGCTGTACCTCAACAACCTGTTGACACCCATCACGGTATTTATTGCTGTAATCTTCATTACCTCTAAGATGGCAGGACGTACCGAAATAGTTGCTATGCTGAGTTCAGGCATTAGTTTTATCCGACTCCTAAGGCCTTTTCTATTGGCAGCTACTTTGATCGGGGGAGTTAGTTTTTTTCTCAATGGATGGGTATTGCCGGGTGCTACTGGAAGCGTTTCTCAATTTCGTATACGCTATTTAGAAAAAGGGGAGGCATCTACCGATCCCAACATTCATATCAAGGTTGGCCCCAATGGCTATGCCTACCTAAGTAGATTTTACAAAACGAGCTATACAGGATATAATTTTACTTTAGAAGAGATTAAGGAAGGAAGGCTGCTTTCTAAGCTTTCCTCGGATGTTATCCAATGGGATACCACCAAAAACGTATGGAGGCTAGAAAATTGGCGGCTTAGGGTCCTTAGGGAGCGGGGAGAAGAATATACTACTGGGACTTCCTTGGATACCTTACTTTCCATTACACCTGTTGATTTTGACCTGCCAGAAAACCATCACGAAACCTTAAAACTTCCAGAATTGAGTAGGCAGATTCGCCTCCTCGAGGAGCGTGGTGCCGATAACGTAAGTTACTACCGCATCGAGCGCATAGTGCGGTTTATGTCTCCTTTTGCTTCGGTGATTCTTACCTTTATTGGAGTGATTATGTCCGCACGCAAGACTCGTGGAGGCTCTGGATTTAAGATTGCATTGGGATTTTTTATGGCTTTCGTTTACATCATTTTGTTTTTGCTCTCGAGAACTTTCGCAGAAGCCGGAACCCAATTCCCCGTGTTGGCTGTATGGCTACCAAATTTGGTTTTTGCAGCTATGGGCTTAATTCTCTATAAAACGGTACCTAGGTGAAGTCCTTCGCTTCCATCAAGGATTACTTGTTGCTCCATTTTTTGGTATTGATTTGGGGGTTTACTGCCATTTTAGGCCTATTGATTAGCTTGCCTTCTTTGGAATTGGTATTTTACCGAACCCTCCTGGCTGCCTTGGGGGTGGGCTTGCTGATAGGGTACAAAAGGGAATCCTTTAGCATTCCCTGGCGCCAATTGCTGCGTATTTGTGGGGTGGGAGTATTGATTTCCTTTCACTGGATTTTTTTCTTTTGGTCAGCCAAGGTGTCTACTGCCTCGGTGTGTTTGGCGGGGATGGCTACTACCTCACTTTGGACAGCATTTGTGGATCCTTTGATCAATCGTACCCGGGTGAAATGGTATGAGGTGGGACTTGGAATCATGGTGATCTCCGGGCTTTTGGTAATCTTTCAATTTGAAAGTGGGTATTGGTTGGGACTATCTATGGCCATAATCTCTGCCTTTCTAAGCGCCCTCTTTTCCGTGCTCAATGGGCGGCTGACCCGTCACCACAGTCCCTATCAGATTACCTTTTATGAAATGGGAACTGCAAGTCTGATCGCCTTACTAGTTTTGCCCTTTTATACTTACTTTTTTTCTGATGGGGGAGAAATTCAATGGTATTGGAAAGGGTTGGATGGGTTGTGGCTGTTTATTTTGGGAGGTGTTTGTACGGTATTTGCCTTTTCGGCTTCGGTAGAATTGATGAAAAGGCTCCCTGTATTTTCTATTAATTTGACTATCAATTTGGAACCGGTATATGGAATCGTTTTGGCAGTTTTGATTTTTGGAGAAAATGAAAAAATGACGGCTGGATTTTACCTAGGTACCTTGATTATTCTGGTTTCAGTGCTGAGCTATCCATTGTTACATTACGGACTTAGGAAGGCTAGCAAAAAAACAGCGAAAACTAGGTAAAAAAAGGGTGTTCCTTAAAGAGTGGCCTCTGATACAAAATAATGGCTAGGCCATGCAAGCGGCTTTGGAGTTTGCTCAAATAATCCGAAAACGCTGGACCCTGAGCCGGACATGGCTGCATAGAAGGCACCTGCCTCGTAAAGAGAATTTTTAATCTGGGCAATTTCTGGATAAAGAGGAAGGATGCTAGGTTCAAAATCATTGACTAGTGCCTCTTTCCATTGTTTTTTGTCTTTTAGAACCTCTTCCAGGGGAATTTTTGGAAGTCTTGGAGTTACTCCCGCATAAGCTTCTTTGGTTCCAATATGAACTCCAGGGTAAATCAAGACAAGGTGCATCCCCTGAAGAGATACCTCTGAAGGCTCTAAAATTTCTCCTCGACCTCTGGCAATTTTTGGAGTATTTTCAATAAAAAAGGGACAATCGCTTCCTAGTCGGGAGGCATATTCTTCAAGAAAAAAATCATCCAAATGGAGTTCAAATAATGAATTCATCAGTTTAAGCGCAAATGCCGCATCTGCCGATCCTCCCCCTAATCCTGCTCCCATGGGGATATGTTTGTGCAAGTGAATGTGAAGTTGTGGAAGACCATGGATGTCCTTTCTAAGTAATTTTTCTGCCTTTAGGATTAGGTTTTCGGAAGGGGATCCGGGGATAGGATCTCCTGTTGCCGTCCAGACAGATTTCGTATCCAAAATCATCTCTAGCGCATCATAGACTGGGATGGGATACATGCAGGTCTCAATATCATGGTACCCATCCCTTCTTTTTTGGGTGATGTGAAGCCCTAGATTGATTTTTGCATTGGGAAATGTGATCATGGCCAAACCTCTTTTGACAAAAGTAAGGGAAATCTATGCAGGAGAACTAATCGAGACCTAGTTTAGCTGAAATGTTAAACAATCGATAAAAAATTAACTTTTTATTAGCAAAAATATTTTTTTGTTGCTTAAAATGAGTTTATCAGCTTAAAAATTTATAATTATGAAAATCAGAAGAAAATTTTGACTGAGATCAAAATAAATACATTTTTTCAATTTCAATTTGGAAAAATAAAATTTTTTAATATAATATTTTTTAAAATATAAAAAAACCCAATTTTATTCTAGGTACATTTCCAATTTGGTAAAATTAAATATTGTAAGTATCATGCCAGAGTTTTAAATTTGTTTATTGTTTTCAAACCGTCAATCATATAAAAACAATGAATTCAAAAGTATTTCCCTTACGATTTTGCCTGCTGGTTTGTAGCGGTATCTAAGGCACTAAATCTTTTGATTCGTTAGTATTCCTTCACAAGTGCCTCAGGAAGCTGAGGCATTTTTTATAAAAAGTTACATGCATCGTAGTCCATTAAAAAAATACAGTTGGGAAATCAGTGATAACCCCGAGCATCCGGCAGGCATGGCCATGCTCTATGCCACGGGGATGTCGGATAAAAAGATGAAACAACCCTTTGTAGGAATTGCCAGTTGTGGCTACGAGAGCAATCCCTGCAACATGCACCTCAATGACTTTGCCGGTTTGATCAAGTCCTCTTCCCAGGAGCAAGATCTTACCGGTTTGGTTTTTAATACTATGGGAATTTCTGACGGCACTTCCATGGGGACCCTAGGGATGCGCTATTCCCTAGTTTCTAGAGAAATTATTGCAGACTCTATTGAATCTTTCATTTTAGGTCATTCTTTTGATGCTTGTGTAGCGGTTGCAGGATGCGATAAAAATATGCCTGGGGCCATCATAGGTATGCTCCGCATCAACAGACCCAGCATCATGGTCTACGGAGGTACCATAGCTTCCGGGATTTACAAAGGAGAAAAACTCAATATTGTTTCTGCATTTGAAGCTTTTGGAAAGAAAATTCAAGGCAGTATCTCCGAAGAGGATTACCAAGGCGTGATTCGAAATGCCTGTCCTGGAGCTGGAGCTTGTGGTGGGATGTATACCGCAAATACCATGTCTTCAGCGATTGAAGCCATGGGCATGTCCTTACCCTATTCTGCCTCCTATCCTGCTAATTCTCCAGAGAAGGCAAGAGAATGCCAAGAGGTAAATCGGTACATCAAAGTGCTTTTGGAAAAAGACCTCAAACCCAAAGATATTGTGACGCGAAAAAGCATAGAAAATGCCGTTCGTGTGGTCATTGCTTTGGGAGGTAGTACCAATGCTGTCCTTCATATTTTGGCAATTGCTCGTACGGCAGGGGTATCGTTTACCTTGCAAGATTTCAAGGAATTGAATGCCAAGACCCCTTTGCTGGGCGATTTTAAACCCTCGGGAACTTTTCTGATGGAAGATTTGCATGAACAAGGGGGATTACCCGCCTTCATGCGATACTTTTTGGATAAGGGCTACCTCCATGGAGACTGCATGACCGTCACTGGGAAGACCCTGGCCGAAAATTTGGAACAGGTGCAGGCCATAGTTCCCTCTGCAGTCAATGTCATCCATCCGGTAGAATCCCCCATCAAAGAATCGGGGCATTTGTGTATCCTCTCAGGTAACCTAGCCCCCCAGGGGGCTGTAGCAAAAATTACCGGTAAAGAGGGGCGAAGATTTACAGGCCCAGCCAAGGTATTTGATTCTGAATTGGAGGCCAACAATGCCATCCGAGACCATCAAGTCAAGGCGGGGGACGTGGTGGTCATACGAAATGTAGGGCCCAAAGGAGCTCCTGGAATGCCAGAAATGCTCAAACCTACCTCCATGATTATCGGAGCAGGACTTGGGGCAGACGTAGCCCTGATCACCGATGGAAGATTTTCTGGAGGTACTCATGGCTTTGTAGTTGGTCATGTGACCCCCGAAGCTTGGTGCGGAGGTACCATAGGATTGCTCCGAGATGGAGATGTGATTACCATAGATACAGACCAGCAAGCACTGGAAGTAAATGTGAGCGAGGAGGAATTTGCAAAAAGGAAGGCAAAATGGTCCCCCAAGCTCATTGAAGGTCTTCAAGGAACGCTAAAAAAATACAATGCCTTGGTCGCTACTGCTTCTGAGGGATGTGTAACTGACAATTAAATAAGTAATGGATAAGAACTTAAGAGGCGCAGATATGGTGGTTCGGTCCTTAATTGCCGAACAAGCAGACCTGATTTTTGGGTACCCGGGCGGAGCTATCATGCCCGTGTACGATGCCCTATACGATTACCACGATCAAATCAAGCATGTCCTGACCCGCCACGAGCAAGGAGCCATACATGCGGCACAAGGTTATGCACGGGTATCAGGAAAGGTAGGCGTTTGCTTAGCGACCTCTGGTCCAGGAGCTACTAATTTGATTACCGGTTTGGCCGATGCGCTGATTGATTCTACACCTTTGGTATGTATCACTGGTCAAGTAGCCGCCCATTTGTTGGGTTCGGATGCCTTTCAAGAAACCGATATGGTGGGTATTTCCATGCCAGGTACCAAATGGAACATCCAGGTTAGGAGGGTAGAGGATATTGCGCCCGCTATTGCCAAAGGATTTTACATCGCCCGCTCTGGAAGGCCAGGTCCAGTGCTCATCGACATCACTAAAAATGCCCAAGTGGATTTCGGAACCTTTCGATACGAACCTTGTCTAGGTTTTAGATCTTATAAAACCCATCATCCTGTAGATCCTATTTCTGTTCATCAAGCAGCTACTTTGATCGATAAGGCAGAAAGGCCTTACCTTCTTTTTGGTCAAGGGGTGATTCTGGGTCAGGCCGAAGCTGCCCTCAAACAATTTTTGGATAAATCTGGGATACCTGCAGCCTCTACCCTTTTGGGTTCGGGCGCCTTGCCCCAAGATCATTCCAATTTTGTAGGTAAGCTGGGTATGCATGGCAACTATGCCCCTAATTTGCTCACCAACCAATGTGATGTATTGATTGCGGTGGGGATGCGCTTTGACGATAGGGTCACAGGAGATTTGTCAAGGTATGCCAAACAAGCCAAGGTGATACATCTGGAACTCGATCCTTCCGAAATCAATAAAAATGTGAAGGCTACCGTGGCCATACAAGGGGATTGTAAAGAAAGTTTGACACTACTCACGGAAGCTATTTCTCCCAAAATACACGATACTTGGATGGCTAACTTCCGATCTCTGGAAAAGCAAGAAAAGGAAGCTGTAGTAAACCTTGACCTAACCCCCACCAAACCGGGGCTGACCATGGGAGAGGTCATCCATCACATCAACAAATACAAGGCAGACGATGCGGTATTGGTGACCGATGTGGGGCAACACCAAATGATTGCCTGGAGGTATTTCAATTACAAAAAACCCCGAACCCAAATTACCTCCGGAGGACTTGGAACCATGGGGTTTGCCTTGCCTGCAGCCTTGGGAGCCCAATTGCACGACTATTCCCGTCAGGTCATCTGTGTGGTAGGAGATGGGGGCATTCAAATGACCATTCAAGAGTTAGGTACCATCAAGCAAACCAAGGCTCCTGTAAAAATTGTGCTATTGAATAACAATTACTTGGGTATGGTGAGGCAATGGCAACAGATGTTTTTTGATAAAAGATATTCCTTTACTGAATTAGATAATCCTGATTTTGTCAAGCTCTCTGAAGCATACGGAATCAAGGCTCAAAAAGTGTCTGAAAGGGCCGATTTGAAAGAAGCTATAGAAGACATGCTCATTTACGATGGCCCCTTCTTCCTAGAAGTAGTGGTGGAGAAAGAGGACAATGTATTCCCCATGATTGCTACAGGATCTTCCGTGGAAGAAGTCAGATTGCGTTAATCCAAACCTATGAAACGATATACGATTTTTGTCATAACGGAGAATTTTATTGGTATACTCAATAGAATCACCATCATTTTTACCCGAAGGGGGATCAATATTGATGCTCTCACTGCCTCAGAGAGCAGGGTGCCGGGAGTTCACCGAATTACCATAGAAGTGACGGTCAACGAAGAGACGGTCATTCAATTGGTCAATCAAATCGAAAAAGTCATTGACGTGATCAAGGCATTTTACCACGAAGATACAGGCGTGGTCTATCAAGAGTTGGCGCTATACAAGCTTCCAGTCTCTAGACTCGATGGAGGCTTAGAAAAAATCATTAGAGACCACCATGCAAAAATCATAGCTGCAGAACCAGATTTTGTGGTCTTGGAACTCACTGGTCATAAAGAAAAAACTCGGGAGCTTTTGGAAATTTTGAAAGGCTACGGAATTTTAGAATTTGCAAGATCCGGAAGAGTTGCCGTAGCCAAACGAATGCTTACTATTGACTCCTTTGTCAATTGAAATCCTATTTAGTTAACTAGAAATTAATCCCCAACCTATGAAATTAAAATTTGGAAACGTAGAAGAAAACGTGGTGACCCGAGAAGAATTCCCTTTAGAAAAAGCCAGGGAGGTTCTCAAAAACGAAGTGATTGCAGTCATTGGATATGGAGTGCAAGGTCCAGGTCAAGCTCTAAATCTGAAAGACAATGGATTTAACGTCATCGTTGGTCAACGAAAAGGTTCCAAAACTTGGGACAAGGCAGTATCCGACGGATGGGTGCCTGGCAAAACCCTTTTTGAAATCGAAGAAGCCTGTTCTCGTGGAACTATCCTCCAATTTTTGCTTTCTGATGCAGGACAAATTGCCCTTTGGCCTACTTTGAAAAAATACCTAAGTCCAGGAAAAGCTTTGTATTTCTCACATGGATTTGGCATTACTTACAAAGAGAAAACAGGAATTATCCCCCCGGCAGAGGTGGATGTTATATTGGTGGCACCTAAAGGTTCGGGTACTTCCTTGAGAAGGATGTTTGTAGAAGGCAGAGGCTTAAATTCCTCCTATGCCATCTACCAAGACGCCACAGGAAAAGCCAAGGACCGCGTGATTGCCTTGGGTATTGGAGTAGGTTCCGGATATTTATTTGAAACCGATTTTTACCGTGAGGTAACTTCTGACCTAACTGGAGAACGCGGCACCTTGATGGGGGCCATTCAGGGCATATTTGCGGCCCAATACGAAGTGCTTCGTGCCAATGGGCACACCCCTTCCGAAGCTTTTAATGAAACGGTAGAAGAACTCACCCAATCCTTGATGCCCTTGGTAGCAGAAAATGGAATGGATTGGATGTATGCCAATTGCTCTACCACCGCACAGCGAGGTGCTTTGGATTGGTGGAAGCCATTTCGAGATGCCACCAAGCCAGTATTTGAAGCTTTGTACCAATCCGTAAAATCAGGGGCAGAGGCTCAAAAATCTATTGATTCCAACTCCAAGGCAGATTACAGGGAAAAATTGGAAGCAGAATTAGCCCAATTGAGGGAGTCGGAAATGTGGCAGGCAGGAGCCGTGGTGCGCAAGTTGAGACCAGAAAATAATTAACCTTACTAATCCTAGAAGGACATGAGTGAAAAGCTATGGATATTTGATACTACCCTTAGAGATGGGGAACAGGTGCCTGGGTGCCAGCTTAACTTTGAAGAGAAAATCAGAGTGGCCAAAGCCCTAGAGGAATTGGGTGTAGACATCATTGAAGCAGGATTTCCCATTTCTAGTCCGGGAGATTTCAAATCTGTAGTAGAAATTTCCAAAGCGGTATCTGAGCCGATTATTTGCGCTCTTTCAAGAGCGGTGGAGAAGGACATTGAAGTAGCTGCAGCGGCCTTAGCATATGCAAAAAAAGGCAGAATACACACCGGAATTGGCGTTTCTCCCTACCATATACAATTTAAATTGCGTTCTACCCCTGAGGATATCATACAGCGGGGGGTAGCAGCCGTAAAGTTTGCAAAAAAGTTTGTAGAGGACGTGGAGTTTTATGCCGAAGATGCTGGACGCGCAGAGCCCGATTTTCTCTGTAAGATCATAGAGGAAGTGATCAAAGCAGGGGCGACAGTGGTCAATATTCCAGATACAACGGGCTATTGCTTGCCTGAGCAATACGGGGCCATTATTTCTAGCCTAAAAAATAGAGTACCTAACATTGACTTAGCCATCATCGCTACCCATTGCCACAATGACCTAGGCATGGCCACGGCTAATACGGTAGCCGGGGTGCAACACGGTGCAAGACAAGTAGAAGTGACGGTCAATGGCATAGGAGAAAGGGCAGGCAATACCTCCATGGAAGAGGTGGTCATGGCCATCAAGTGCCATGCTTCCATTCCGGTACACACCCAAATAGTTACTCCTAAAATTTACCAAACCAGCCGTTTGGTATCTAAGCTGATGAACATGCCGGTGCAGCCCAACAAAGCGATCGTGGGAAGAAATGCCTTTGCGCATTCTTCAGGTATCCATCAGGACGGGGTGCTGAAGCACAGAGAAAATTACGAAATCATAGATCCGAAAGAGGTTGGCGTAGAAGAGTCAACCATTGTACTTACTGCCCGATCCGGAAGAGCTGCCCTGAAGCACCATTTGGATGCTCTAGGTGTGGTTTTAGAAGGGGAAGAATTGCGCGAGGTGTATGAAGCCTTTCTCCTTTTGGCCGATAAAAAGCGAGATATTGGAAGAAAAGATTTACTGGAACTTGTTGGCAAATACATAGATGAGTCCAACTTTATAGAACTCGAACACGTAAGCTATTCTTCACAAGGCAGTCTCCAAGCTAGCGTTCAACTTAAAATAGGAAATACCTCTCATCAAGCTACTGCCACAGGAGTAGGGCCGGTAGATGCGGTGCTGAAGGCCATTGAATCCCTGGTAAAACCTCAGGTAGATATGGAGGAGTTTTTGATACAAGCCATGACCCAAGGAAGCGATGATGTAGCCAAGGTGCACATGCGTCTTATCAAGTCTGACAAGCCTTATTACGGATTTGCATCCAACCAAGACATTGTCTTGGCTTCGGCACAGGCCTTTGTAGATGCCCTCAACAAAATTCCAGTCAAAGAATACGTGACTGCTTAATTATGGAAAAGAAAACATTATTTGATAAGATTTGGGATGCACATGTGGTCAAATCGGTACCTGAAGGACCAGACGTATTTTTTATTGACAAGCATTTCATCCATGAGGTAACTTCTCCTGTGGCCTTCCTCAACCTGGAAAAAAGAGGGATAGGGGTAAGGTATCCTCACCGTACCGTCGCCACCCCAGATCATAATGTACCTACGGTGGATCAAGACCAGACCATCAAGGACAAGCTTTCCCGTATGCAAGTAGAAAAGCTTCGCGAGAATTGTGCAAAGTACGGAATTGAACTGCATGACCTCGGCTCTGCACACCATGGAATCGTCCATGTCATCGGACCCGAATTGGGCGTGACCCAGCCCGGCATGACCATAGTCTGCGGGGATTCCCATACCTCTACCCATGGGGCTTTTGGAGCCATTGCTTTCGGTATTGGTACTTCAGAAGTAGAAATGGTCTTGGCTACGCAATGCATCATGCAGTCCAAACCCAAGAAAATGAGGATTTCGGTAGAAGGGAAATTGGGTGAGGGAGTAACCTCCAAAGACATCATTCTCTATATCATTTCTAAAATCTCGGCAGCTGGTGCTACAGGGTACTTTGTGGAATACGCAGGATCTGCGATCCAAAGTTTGTCCATGGAAGCCCGCATGACCATTTGCAACATGTCCATAGAAATGGGGGCTCGTGGGGGCTTGATTGCTCCTGACGAAACCACCTTTGCCTACCTGAAAGGAAAAACCTATGCTCCTTCTGGAGAGCAGTGGACCACAGCTGTGGCTCATTGGCGTACCTTGAAGACCGACGAAGGGGCTACTTTCGACGAAGAGTTGCAATTTGATGCCAGGGACATAGAACCGATGATTACCTACGGCACCAATCCAGGCATGGGAATTAAGGTCAATGCAAGCATCCCTACCGCCGAAGGAATGGAAGGATCCAATAAGTCCTCCTACCTTAAATCTTTGGAGTATATGGGATTTTCTCCAGGCGAAGCTATCCTTGGTAAAGCCGTAGACTATGTCTTTGTAGGCTCATGTACCAATGGGCGAATCGAAGACATTCGGTCGGTAGCCCAAATGGTTAAGGGAAAGAAAAAAGCCAGCAACATTACCGCTTGGATTGTACCTGGATCCAGGGAAGTAGAAAAACAAGCCCACGAGGAAGGCTTGGTAGCCATCTTGGAAGAAGCTGGATTTGAGTTGAGACAGCCGGGCTGCTCTGCTTGCTTGGCCATGAATGACGATAAGATTCCCGCTGGAAAATATGCGGTCTCTACTTCCAATCGGAATTTTGAGGGCCGTCAAGGCCCAGGAGCAAGAACCATGCTTGCCTCACCTTTGACCGTAGCAGCTGTAGCCATTACGGGGAGAATTACTGATCCGCGGGAAATATTTGGAAATTGAAAATACCTGCCTGCCGTAGGCAGGCGAAATACGGAATTAATGAAGTACATGGACAAAACTACCAGCAATCAAATTTGACCCTCTTTGACCCTATTAAAAATGGCTTACGATAAATTTACCTTGCTTCGCAGTACCGCAGTGCCTTTGCCTACTGAAAACGTAGATACAGACCAAATCATCCCAGCACGCTTCCTAAAGGCTACGGAGCGGGAAGGATTTGGAGACAATCTTTTTAGAGACTGGCGCTACGATGTAGAAGGGAAGCCTAAAAAAGATTTTGTTCTCAACGATTCTACTTATTCAGGAAAAATTCTAGTAGCAGGTAAAAATTTTGGATGCGGTTCCAGTAGAGAGCATGCCGTTTGGGCTATCTACGATTACGGGTTCCGCTGTGTGGTTTCTAGTTTTTTTGCAGATATATTCAAAAACAACTGCCTTAATATAGGGGTACTCCCGGTTACGGTCTCGGCCTCTTTTGCGGATCGTATCCTGAGCGAAGTAGCTAAGCATCCCGATACCGAATTAGAAATAGATCTAGCCCAACAACGAATCACCCTTTTATCTACGGGGGAAGGGGAAACATTTGACATCAATGCCTACAAAAAAGGTAATATGCAACATGGCTTTGATGACATTGATTACTTGCTCAACATGGCCTCAGCCATTGATACCTTCGCAGCATCGAGGTAATGTAGTTCGTCATGGGGGCTAGGAAAATAGAACTGATGGATACCACCCTTAGGGATGGGGAACAAACCTCTGGGGTTTCCTTTTTGCCATCAGAAAAGCTTCAAATTGCCAAAGCTTTGTTGGAAGAGCTCAAGGTAGACCGTATAGAAGTAGCCTCTGCGAGGGTATCCGAGGGGGAATTGGAAGGAGTGCAGCGAATCACGCAATGGGCAGCACAAAAAGGGCTCTTGCAGAAGGTAGAGGTTTTAGGCTTTGTGGATACTCCCATTTCTGTACATTGGATCCTAGAGGCAGGAGCTAAAGTGCTCAACCTGCTGACCAAAGGTTCACTCAATCACCTGCAGCACCAGTTAAAGAAGACTCCAGCGCAGCACTTTTCTGAAATTGAGACTTGTATTTCCTATGCAGTAGCTAAAGGGCTCGAGGTCAATGTATACCTGGAGGATTGGTCCAATGGCATGAAGCACTCTCCGGAATACACCAAAAGTATCATTGAATTTCTTTCCCATCAGCCCATACGGCGCATCATGCTTCCAGATACTTTGGGCATCCTTTCACCCAGAGAGGTTAGGGAATATCTCCATCAGTTTCTCTCAGCATATCCTCAAATCCACTTTGATTTTCATGCGCACAATGACTACGACCTATCGGTAGCCAATGTACTGGAGGCCCTTCAAGAAGGAGTCTCGGGTATCCATACCACAATCAATGGTCTAGGAGAACGGGCTGGGAATGCTCCCTTGGAATCGGTAATAGCGGTAATCAAAGATTTTACTGATCTGGAAGTAGGTATTCAAGAACAAAAAATCTATAGGGTATCCAAATTGGTGGAACAAATCTCTGGGCAATACATTCCAGCCAATAAGCCCGTGGTGGGGGAAAATGTCTTTACTCAAACAGCAGGAATTCATGCCGATGGGGATAATAAAAAGAACCTTTATTTCAGTGATTTGCTGCCAGAGCGATTTGGCAGGCAGCGGAAATATGCCCTAGGAAAAACTTCTGGTAAAGCCAATATTGTCAAAAACTTAGAAAGCCTGGGTATTTCCCTAGAACCCGAAGAGTTGGCAAAAGTAACCCAAAGGATCATTGCACTGGGAGATAAAAAAGAGCGGGTAACTACCGAAGATTTGCCCTACATCATTTCCGATGTTTTGCAGCACGATGCCATTGCCAAACTCATCAGTATTGAAGATTATCAGATGACGCAAGGCAAAGGCTTGCGCCCAAGCATGCACCTACGTCTCCAAGTGAGTGGAAATAGTTACGACGCCACCGGCACAGGGGATGGGCAATACGATGCATTTATGAATGCAGTTGCCAATATCTATTCCTCCCTTCACCGAGAACTTCCTAAATTGGTCAATTATCAGGTAAGCATCCCTCCAGGAGGAAAAACAGATGCCTTGGTGGAGACAGTTATTACTTGGGAGCATGGTAAACTTTTCAAAACCAAGGGACTAGATTCCGACCAAACGGTAGCTGCCATGATGGCTACTGAGAAAATGTTGAATATATTAGAAACTTTACCTTCTGTTTAAACAAAGTCTTTCAAGCACATGCAACTAAAAATAGCTCTCTTACCTGGTGATGGTATTGGTCCAGAAGTGATAGATCAAGCCGTAAAAGTGGTCAAGGCCATAGGAAAAAAATTTGGACATAGCCTAAGTTTTGACACGGGCCTTGTAGGAGCTTGTGCCATAGATGCCACAGGAGATCCTTATCCGGATGCTACCCACGACATTTGTATGGGCGCTGATGCGGTTCTTTTTGGAGCAATTGGTGATCCCAAATACGACAACGATCCCAAAGCCAAAGTCCGTCCGGAGCAGGGATTGCTTCGCATGCGGCAGAAATTGGGACTGTTTGCCAATGTACGCCCCACCTTTACCTTTCCTTCTTTGGTGCACAAATCCCCCCTCAAGCTTGACCGAGTGGAGGGAGTAGATTTTGTTTTTTTTAGAGAGCTGACGGGAGGAATCTATTTTGGGGAGCCAAGAGGAAGAAACGAGCAAGGCACCAAGGCTTTTGATACCAATGTCTACAGCAAGGAGGAGATTGTGCGCTTGGCAAGAATGGGTTTTGAAGCTGCGCAAAAGCGAAGAAAATTGCTCACCTGCGTGGACAAAGCCAATGTCATGGCTACTTCTCGCTTATGGAGAGAAACTGTCCAAGAATTGGCGCAAGAGTACCCAGATGTAAAAGTAGAGTATGAGTTTGTGGATGCCGTGGCCATGCGACTGATTCAATGGCCCAAGGCCTACGATGTGTTGATCACGGAAAATCTCTTTGGAGATATTCTGACCGATGAGGCCTCTGTGATTTCGGGATCTATGGGATTGATGCCCTCTGCCTCTTTGGGATCAAAGGTCAAGTTGTTTGAACCTATTCATGGATCCTATCCTCAAGCCGCTGGAAAAAATATTGCCAATCCTCTTGCCACTATTTTGTCTGCTGCGATGATGTTTGACTATGCATTTGGATTGAAAGCCGAATCAAATGCCATATCCGAGGTAGTGAATCAATCCTTGGCGAAAGGAATTGTAACCGAAGACATCGCTGAAGGAGGGAAGGCCTACACAACTTCCGAAGTGGGAGATTGGCTGGCAGAGAGGCTAGCTACCAACTAAAGCCTAGCATTTACCCTGTTGAGGAGGGAATTGGACGTCCAACTTGAAACTTGTTCATGAATAAACCTTTCTCTTACCTTTTCACCATTGCTTACTACGGAGCCCGCTTCAAAGGATGGGCCAAGCAAGCCCATCAGGACACTGTGGAAGGAAAATTGGAAAAGGTATTTCGCTTTGTCTTGGGTCACCAGGACTTCCGATTAATTGGAGGAAGTCGAACCGATGCTGGGGTAAGTTGTAGGCAAGGATTTATCCAGGTATTTGTAAAGGAAGAGGTACTTTTTCAAGCCTTGCTCCCCACACTTAATGCGCATTTGGAAGGCCAGATCTTGCTCAGCCAGGCTCGCCAGGTACCCAGGTCATTTAATTTGATTCAGTCCATACATGCCAAAACTTACCTCTACTTTTTTTCGGATGCTGCAGAGTTTCATCCATTTGCTTCTGCCTTTGTGAGTCGGGTTACCCCAAGCCATTCCCTGGAACAAATGCGAAAAAACGCAAAGCTATTTCTAGGAGTGCATAATTTTAAGGCCTTTTGTACGGCCTCAGCGACTAAAACTAACTTTGTTAGAGAAATCAAATCCATACAGCTGGGGGAAATGGATCTTGAAGGAGGTACATTTTTCCCCAACCAAGTAAAGTACCTAGAAATAACTGGAAGTGGATTTCTACACCACCAGGTGAGAAAAATAATGCATGCCATTTGGCATAGTTCTCTGGAAGAAATCGCTGCTAGATTAGATCGCCCCGATGACTCTTGGTCTGTAGCACCCAAAGCCCCAGCCCAGGGCTTGGTGCTGTGGGAGACCCTACTCGATGAGCCCTCGGTCTAGGAAAACTTTTTTGTCATCACGTAATCGTCCATGAAATAGCCATTTCCAATGTCTATCACCTCTTCCTGGGCGATAGTAAAATCCATGCTCAAGTAGAAATCAATGGCTTTTCTATTGAACTTATTGACGTTGAGAACCACAGCTTCCTGAACTCCGATTCGAGCCCTTTGTACCACTTCTTGGAGTAGGGCCTTTCCAATTCCTTTCCCATGATGGATAGGTAGCACATAAAGTTTGTGAAGTTTGGTCTTAGCCTCCATGGCATTGGACTGGTATACGGCAAAGCCCAGCGCTTGCCCTTCCTCCTCTGCCAACAAAAAAGTATATCCTGATTCGAGTTGATTTGCGAGCAAGGCCACGTCATACATCCAATTCAACATGTACTCGATCTGCTGGGAACTCAAAATCCCCGCAAAAGTGCTGGGCCAAGTAGCCCTTGCAATGGTTTCCACTTTAAAAAGTTCAGGGGTAGATATAGTACGAATCCGAACCATGAAGAAAACTAGATTAATAGGCAATCAATTCCTTTAATTTTTCAACAAATCGGGCTTCGGGCAAGAATTGTTTTTCTAGAGAAGGTGCAAAAGGTACTGGGGTATCTAGACTCCCTTCTCTGAAAATGGGTGCGTCCAAGTCAGAGAAGCAATGCTCTGCGATCCAAGCGCAGATTTCAGCACCAATCCCGCCTGTCAAGGTATCTTCATGTAGGAAGATGATTTTTCCTGTTTTTTTGACCGTTTCGGCTACTGCTTCTTTGTCCCAAGGGAGTAGGGTGCGGAGGTCCAAAATGTCTGCCGAAATTCCCAGTTCCTTCACGGCCTTGCTTGCCCAATGCACTCCCATACCGTAGGTAATGATGGAAACCTGTGTACCAGTGGACACTAGGGCTGCTTTACCAATTTCCATCGTGTAGTAGCTATCTGGCACCGGCCCCGATATGGAGCGGTACAGGAGTTTGTGCTCAAAGTACAAGTAGGGGTTTGGGTCTTCTAAGGCTGCATTCAGGAGTCCTTTGGCGTCATGCGGATTGGAGGGATAGACGATCTTTAGGCCAGGGGTATGAAAAAACCAGGCTTCATTGGATTGAGAATGGAAAGGTCCAGCAGCAGTACCTGCGCCAGTTGGCATTCGAATCACCACATCTGCATGTTGACCCCAGCGGTAATGGATTTTAGCTAGATTATTTACGATTTGGTTGAAGCCCACACTCACAAAGTCAGCAAACTGCATCTCCACCATGGCCTTATAGCCGGCGATGGATAAGCCAAGGCCAGCTCCTATAATGGCGCTTTCGCAAAGGGGCGTGTTGCGTACTCGATCGCCACCAAATTGGGCTTTGAATCCATCCGTAATTTTAAATACTCCCCCATAATCCCCAATGTCTTGGCCCATCAGCACTAAGTTGGGGTATTTTTCCATGGATTGACGAAGACCTTCGCTGATGGCATCGATGAAGCGCTTGTCTGTTTGAGTAGAGCCAGGCTGCTGTACTTTTTGTTTCCAAGGAGCATACACATCACCCAATTCCTTCTCTACCTGAGCCTCTACCGCTTCTTCTGCAAAGGCGATTTCCAAGGCCTCGTTGATTTGGATTTTTACTTTTGCATCAAGCTTTTCTTTGAGCTCTTGATTTAGAACACCAATGGAAAAGAGGTATTCTTCGTAGCGATCCACTGGATCTAGCTGCCCCCACTCTTCCATCATGAATTTGGGGACGTACTTGGTGCCGGAAGCTTCTTCGTGTCCGCGCATGCGGAAAGTGATGGCTTCCACCAGCACAGGTCTTGGATTTTCACGAAGGTCTTCGGCTAGGCGTAGAATGGTGTCGTAGACCTCCAGCACATTGTTGCCTTGAATTCGTACCGCTTCCATGCCATATCCAGGCCCTTTTTCGGTGAAGTATTGGAAAGCAAACTGTTCCTGGCTGGGCGTAGAAAGGCCGTAGCCGTTGTGTTCTACTACAAAGATCACGGGAAGTCTCCACACTGCTGCTACATTCAAGCCCTCATGAAAATCTCCCTCTGAACTCGCTCCATCTCCCGAAAAGACTAGGGTGACTTTTTTCTCTTTTGAGAGTTTATGTGCCAACCCGATTCCATCTGCGATGGCCAATTGAGGACCAAGGTGGGAAATCATGCCCACCACATGGTGTTCGATACTCCCAAAGTGAAAGGATCGGTCGCGGCCTTTGGTAAATCCCAGGGCTGTTCCCTGAAATTGAGAAAACAAGCGTTCCAAGGGCATACCTCTTCCGGTGAAAATCCCCAAGTTGCGGTGCATGGGAAGGATAAATTCATCAGATGCCAGAGCATTCACTGCCCCTATAGAGATGGCTTCTTGCCCCCATCCACTAAACCATTTGGAGATCCGTCCTTGACGAAGAAGAATCAGCATTTTCTCCTCAATTCTTCTAGGCACAAGTAAGGATTCGTAGAGCTGTAGTAGGGTCTCGTCCGAATAATTTTTACGATCAAAAGTTAATTTTTGGGCGTTTGGGGCGGTAAACTCCATGAGGCATGAATTTCGAACCTAAGGTACGTTACGGGAAGTTAAGCCCAAAAGATTTTTGCCTACTAAAAATTAGAAAAATCGGGAATTGCCTGGGGTCTGTTTTGCAAGGTGCCCCGGCATGCGCCGGGGCTAAAAGTAAATTGCAAGGAAAAAAATTGCTGTATGCCACGAATATAGGCATACTTAAGTCCTTAGGATGAAGCTTTGCGTTAAGGTTGTTTTATGAAAGTGTTAAGTTCTTCTTCCCTTCAACGCCTTTTCTTCCTTCACTCCTTTTTACCTACCTTTGCCACACGTTGAATCGATTCCTGTGAAGGCTAGAACATTAAAGAAAGATAAGGTCAATATCATTACCATGGGCTGCTCCAAGAACTTGGTTGACTCGGAGGTGCTCCTTACCCAACTTCGGGGAAATGGCATTGAGGCGAGTCATGAGGCTTCAGGGGAGGACAAAAACATCATCATTATCAATACCTGCGGGTTTATTGATAATGCCAAACAGGAATCCATCGATACCATCTTGCAGTATGTCGATGCTAAAGAGCGGGGATTAGTAGACAAAGTGTATGTGACCGGGTGTCTTTCCCAACGCTACAAGGATGATTTAGAAAAGGAAATCCCACAGGTGGATGCATTTTTTGGCACCCGAGATTTGCCTGCTATTCTGAAAAAATTCAAAGCCGATTACAAGCATGAATTGGTAGGGGAGCGCTTGCTAACCCATGCCAGCCACTATGCCTACATGAAAATATCTGAGGGCTGTGATCGCCCTTGTTCCTTCTGTGCCATCCCGCTGATGCGGGGAGGGCACGTATCCAGGCCAATGGATGAACTAGTGAAAGAAGCACAGCATAAGGCGGCTAATGGTACCAAAGAACTCTTACTGATTGCCCAAGACTCTACCTACTATGGTTTGGATTTGTACAAGAAGCGAAACCTAGCCGATCTTCTCCGCAACTTATCCGAGGTGGAGGGGATCGATTGGATTCGACTCCACTATGCTTATCCAACCGGCTTTCCGATGGATGTCATTGAGGTGATGAAGGAGCGCCCCAATATTTGCAATTACCTAGACATTCCCCTCCAACACGGATCTACGGAGGTACTCAAAGCCATGCGCCGAGGAACTACCCGTGAGAAACAGGAGGAATTGATTCACAGCATCCGTGACCTGATCCCTGAGATTGCGATCCGAACCACCCTCATTGCTGGTCATCCTGGAGAAGGGGAGAAAGAATTTCAAGAAATGGTAGACTTTGTAGAGCGGATGAAGTTTGAGCGCTTGGGGGTATTTACCTATTCTCACGAGGAAAACACCCATGCTTTTGGAATGGAGGATAAACTCTCCCAAGAAGAAAAGCAAACGAGGGCCAATCGCCTGATGGAGGTGCAGGAACAGATCAGTTACGACCTCAACCAAGAAAAAATTGGTAAATCGTTCAAAGTACTGATTGATAAAAAGGAGGGAGGACATTTTGTGGGCCGTACCGAGTTTGATTCCGTGGAGGTGGACAATGAAGTACTGATCGATGCGGCCACCCAGTATTGCCGCGTAGGTGATTTTGTAAATGTCAAGGTGGACGATGCCACCGAGTTTGATTTATATGCCACAGTAGTGGACTAGAATAAAAAAGGAGCAACTGCTCCTTTTTTTATGCTGCGTATAAAAGAAAAGAAAAACTTCAAGGGGCTTTGTTTGTTCTAAGCCTATTGATACTGATTTTGTGTTTTCCATTGCTCACTTATGAAAATCTTTCAAACGATAGTTCTTCTGATTTTTCTTGGCGCTCAGGCTGCGCTAGCGCAAGGTTTTTTTTACTTCGGTAGTTCCAATATGGTAGGAACCGGAAACATGCTGGGGGATAACAAGGAAGGTATTTGGAGAATTTACTCCCGGAAAATTCAACTTGACAATCCTAGTCCTGCTGTAGCTGCAGTGGAAGAACAAGAAGTGAAGGAAAAATTTAATCTAGATGTGCCCCTGTACCAAATGGAGTTTAAAGAAAACCTATTGGATGGGATCTTTGAGGAGTTTTATCCCGAGGGTACTACCAAGAAACTAGTCAACTATCAAAAAGGGATGCTTCATGGAGATTTTTTTGAATTTACGAAGGAGGGCGAACTTCTTCTTTCGGGGACCTATTTTCAAGGAGAAAAATCAGGGGATTGGTTTGTATACCGATCTGACGGGAGCTTAAAATCAGAATACAGTTACCAAAACAACCTCTTGGATGGCACCTCCATCTCCTATCATGTTTCTGGAAAAGTTGCCGAGCGCATTCCTTTCCAAAAGGGCGAAATTAATGGCGTCTACGAATCCTTCTTCCCAGACGAAAGACCAAAACAGCGGGTAGCTTTTGTGTACGGACAGGAGCATGGAGAGTTTACCCAATTTCATGCGGATGGGAAGTTGGCAATAAAAGCTAATTTTTCTAATGGGATCTTGGATGGAGTCTGGGAAGAGTACGATGATCTAGGTCGCCTGCTTGCGCAAGGAAGCTACCGACAAGGAGATCGCTTTGGGGAATGGAAGGAGGGATATCCTGAAATACCCGGGTTTTTTCATAAAGGGAATTACGAAAAAGGTGTTAAAAGTGGAGCTTGGCAAGTACTAGGGCCTAGTGATTTTGTCCATCAAGAGGAAACATTCCAGAAAGGAATTTTAGTGACCATGAGTGCCTTTACTACTCGATTGGGGGAGGTGTTGGATGCAGGAAGTTTGACAAATGGGGATGGGAAGAGAGTGCTGTATGATGGGGATGGAAATCGACTGGAGAAGGGGAGGTATACCAATGGCATGCGTACCGGCACTTGGTATTCTTATTTTCTAGAAACTAGCCTAGTTGCTAGTTCGGGCACCTATGCTGGGGGACAGAAAAGGGGCACCTGGAAGCAATATGACTTCAAGGGGCAACTTGTCAGCGAACAAGTTTTCGAAGTAGGACCAAGCAGTGAATCAGAACGAACCTCAAATCTGCCAACAGCAACTTCTCCAAATAGATCAAGATTGTACCGACCAAATCAAACCCAAAACGGAATAGTCAAGCCACAGATTTTTGTACTCACTCCCGATGGTGGAATTGGTGTTTCTGGTCCGGGGATGTTTCAATTAGGGAATTAAACAAATTGAAATAAGTTGTACCAAATACGAAGTACGATCTACGAAATACGATCTAGGCAAATATCGAATGTCTTACGCCGCCGAACAAACAGGTTGACATGGAAATTCGTAAAACATGAGAAACTCGTGCCAGGTAAATCTTGTTTCTAAAAATACTTGGTACTTGGTACCTTGTACTTCGTACAGTTTATTTCCACCCCATTTCCACTGTATTTCTACTCTATTTCCCTATCCTTTTTCCCAAATGATTCTTTCCTAGTAACTTCGCATCAAATCCCGCTAAATGAAATTGATCGAAGTGGTTACCCCTGCGCAGCAAAAAGCTTTTCTTGAGCTTGCCGTGTGGTTGTATCGCAACGAGAAAAACTGGATTCGTCCCATCGATCAAGACATCGAAGGACTTTTTCATCCGGAGACCAACAAACTTTTCCGACAGGGTGCCAAGGCCAAGCGCTGGTTGCTTCAGGACCACTCGGGACAGATCATAGGTAGGATTGCTGCTTTTATCAATCCCAAAATGAAGGAAAAGCAACCTACCGGTGGAGTGGGTTTTTTTGAATGCATGGATAATCAAGAGGCCGCTTTTTTACTCTTTGACCAAGCAAAAGATTGGCTTCAAAGTGAAGGTATGGAGGCCATGGATGGCCCCATCAACTTTGGAGAGCGAGACAAGTGGTGGGGACTTTTGGTGGATGGCTTTTCCGAGCCCAACTACAATATGCCTTGGAACTTTGCGTACTACCAAAGGCTATTTGAGGACTATGGCTTTCAACTTTATTTTAAGCAATATACCTATGCCCGAAAGGTGCAGGAGGTAGGATTTGGTCAAAAAATGAAAGACCGGGCGCAAGTGATTTTGGAGGACAAGAAGTATACTTTTCGCTACATCAAAGGAAAGGAACTGCGTGTAAAAGCGCCTGAATACTTCATGACCGTATACAATAAGGCTTGGGCTAGACATATGGGATCATCTATTGCCTTGAAAGAAGCGCAACTCATGTTTGCCAAGATGAAACCTATTCTGGATCCTAGACTCATCTATTTTGCTTTTTACCAAGGAGAACCGGTGGGATTTTTTATTCAGATCCCTGAGATCAACCAAATTTTCAAGCATGTCAATGGCAAGCTGGACCTGTTCGGCAAACTCAAATTTCTCTGGTACAAAACTTTTTCTCCTCCCAATAAAATGTTGGGTTTGGTCTTTGGAGTAGTGCCTGAGCATCAAGGCAAAGGGGTAGAAAGCGCCATTGTTATTAGCTACGATCGCATGAGCGGTAAGGCTTCTTTTCCTTATAAAACCATAGAAATGAATTGGATTGGAGATTTCAATCCCAAGATGATGCGGGTATGTGAGCAATTATTAGCTGAAATTTATAAAACTCACCATACCTATCGCTACCTATTTGATCGCGAAAAACCTTTTGAAAGACACCCTATTTTTACCTAACTCCCTCATATGAGAAAATACAATGTAACGGGCATAGGAAATGCCCTAGTGGATATTGAATTTAAAGTTACCGATTCATTTTTCAAGGAAAATGGCGTAGAAAAAGGCCTCATGACTTTGGTGGATGAGGAGCGTCAAAACCACCTCATGAAAGTCATTCATCATGCCGAAGCCAAAAAGCAAGCAGGTGGATCTGCAGCCAACTCCGTAGTGGCATTGAGCCAGTTTGGAGGCAAATCCTTCTACTGCTTTCGCGTAGCCAAGGACGAATTGGGACATTTTTACTTGCAAGATTTGATCGATTCGGGAGTGGATATAGCCTTGACTTCTACTCAGCTCCAGGCTGGGGTGACTGGCAAATGCTTGGTGATGGTGACCGAGGATTCGGAGCGCACGATGAATACCTTTTTGGGGATCACTCAAAATTTCTCTAGCCAAGATGTGCATGACGCTGCCATCAAGGATTCTTCCTACTTATTTATCGAAGGATACCTGGTGACCTCACCCAATGGCAAGGAAGCCATGTTGCATGCCAAAAAGGTGGCCGAAGAAGCAGGCACCAAGGTGGCCTTGACCTTTTCTGACCCGGCCATGGTCAAGTATTTTAAGGCCAACTTTGATGATGTGATCGGTCCGAGTGTGGATTTGCTATTCGCAAACGAGGAGGAGGCCATGTTGTATACGGGCAAGAGCACCCTAGGAGAAGCGCGGGAAGAAATGAAAAAGGCAGCCAAGCATTTTGTCATCACAATGGGGAAAAATGGAGCCATGATCTACGATGGGGATACCTTTATCGATATCGAACCTTATCCGACCCAGGCCATTGACAGCAATGGAGCAGGAGATATGTTTGCAGGTGCATTTCTTTATGGAATTACCAATGGACATTCCTATGCGGAGAGCGGGAAGTTGGCCTCCATGGCCAGTTCACGCATTGTAAGCCAGTTTGGTCCAAGATTGAAGTGGCATGAGGCCAAGGAAATTTTGGGAAGACTTCATGCCTAAATATGGCATAGGTAACAGCTATTTCTAAGGAAATGTGTTCGAAGTTGAACAATTTCCTGTTCGAAACTTCAATATTGGGTCAGATTTACCCTCTATTTTAGCTTCCAAAGGCAAATTTTCCTTTTGGCATACTCTTGGAGCTAGTAGTTTAAAGTGTCCAAGAGTGACAAGTGGATGACATCTTGCTGTCATCTGTAGTTTCTTTTTAATCAACCTTGTGTCTCTGAAAAATAATTACACTAAGTTTGAAAAAACCTAAGAGCATTTAACCCTTACTAATCAAATATAATCACCAAATACCCTCTTCCTTTTATGAAAAAAATCATTTTATTGGGCCTATTCTTGGGATGGTTTATCCTACCCCTGTCCGCCCAAAACAAAATTGAGTTCAAGGAATTTACCTTGGACAACGGACTTCATGTGATCATGCACCAGGACAATACCACGCCTATCGTGATCACTTCCGTGCTGTACCACGTGGGATCCAAGAATGAAAATCCAGAGCGTACCGGCTTTGCGCATTTTTTCGAGCACCTGATGTTTGAAGGTTCTGAAAATATTGATCGCGGGCAGTACATGAACATTATCCAAAGTCGTGGGGGAACGCTCAATGCCTACACCTCCAACGACATCACGTATTACTACGAGTTGCTTCCTTCCAATGAGTTGGAATTGGCCTTGTACATGGAAAGTGAGCGCATGCTACACTCCAAGGTGGACTTGACCGGGGTAGAGACTCAGCGGGAAGTAGTGAAGGAAGAGCGCAGACAGCGCTACGAAAACCAGCCCTATGGAACTATCCTGCCTGAAACTCTGAAAAGAGCTTATACTACGCATCCTTACCAGTGGGCACCTATCGGGTCCATGGACCACTTGAATGCGGCGACCATCGAAGAGTTTCAGCAGTTTTACAAAGATTTTTATGTTCCCAACAATGCTACTTTGACTATTGCTGGGGACATTGACTACAACAAAACAGAGGCCCTGGTTAGAAGCTATTTTTCAGTGATTCCAAAAGGAACGAAAGAAATTTACAGACCAAAGGTGAAGGAACCTAAAAAGACCGCAGAGGTGCGTGACATCATCTACGACAACATCCAGATTCCAGCAGTCATTCAGGCCTACAACTTGCCTGCAAGAAATCACCCAGATAGCTACGCCTTGTCCATGCTTTCTACCTATTTGACTGGGGGCAAATCTTCCTTGATGACCAAAGAGTTGGTGGATAAGCAGCAAAAAGCCTTGGCGGTGGCGGCAATTCCTTTGGAGCTAGAAGATGGAGGCGTATTCTTGATGTATGGAATTACCAATATGGGTGTGGATCCCAAAGCTTTGGAAGCTGAGGTGGATAAATTGATCAAGCAAGTACAGGATCAAGGCATCAGTGAGGAAGAATTTACGAAGTTGAAGAACATCATGGAAAATAATGTGGTAAGTGGCAATTCCACCATTGCTGGTATCGCCGAAAATTTGGCGGAAGCCAAGGTGATTTTTGGAGACACCAACTACATCAACCAAGTGATGGAGGCCTATTCCAAAGTAACCAGGGAAGATATACAGCGGGTAGCCAAGCAATACATGGATCTTAGTGGCAGGGTGGTGCTATATTACTTGCCCAAATCCGCGCAACCAGCAACTGAATAATCGTTGACCTTACGAATCGAATAGACATGAAAAAATATATAGTAGGAATACTCGTAACCCTTCTAGCCACAGCAGTAGCTGTAGCTCAGGTAGATAGAAGCAAATTGCCTTCCTCTGGACCAGCACCAGAAATCAAAATCGGAGAAGCCGAATCGTTTACCCTTCCCAATGGGTTGAAAGTCTTTTTGGTTAAAAATACCAAGCTTCCTAGAGTTTCTTTTACGCTGGTGTTGGAACGCGACCCCATTTTGGAAGGAGAAAAGGCAGGTTTGTCCACCTTTATAGGAGAAATGATGCTGGGAGGAACCAAAACTAGAACAAAGGACCAATTGGATCAAGAAATAGATTTTATTGGAGCTAATATAAGTGCTTCCTCCACCTCTGTTTCGGCTACTTCCTTGAAAAAGCATCAAGGTAAAGTATTGGAGTTGATGGCAGACGTTCTATTTAATCCCATTTTCCCGCAGGCAGAATTGGATAAATTGAAAAAGCAATCGCTCACTGGTCTTGCCACCACCAAAGATGATCCCCAAGCCATTTCCTCTAGACTTTCTAGGGCTGTGGTTTTTGGAAAAAATCATCCTTACGGAGAAACTGAAACAGAAAAGACCATCAATAACATCACCTTAGAGGATGTAAAGGCCTATTATCAAACCTATTTTAAGCCTAATATTGCTTATTTGGCGATCGTAGGGGATATGGATAAGTCAGAAGCCCAAAAGGTGGTAAATCAGTACTTTGGCACATGGAAAAAGGGAGTGGTGCCTACGTTTACCTATCCCATGCCCGCACGTGCTGCTAAGCAGGCAGTTGCCCTTGTAGATCGTAGTTCTTCCGTGCAATCTGTGATCGACGTGACCCAGCCAGTCAAGATGAAAATTGGGGATGCCGATTACATCTCCAGTAGATTATTGAACCAGATTTTGGGTGGAGGTTCTGCCTCTCGCTTGTTTATGAACCTTCGCGAGGACAAAGGCTTTACCTATGGAGCCTATTCTTCCATTGATGCCGACAAATTGGTGGGAACCATTTCTGCTTCTGCATCCGTACGCACCGAGGTGACCGACTCTGCCGTCTATGAGTTTATCTATGAAATCAAAAATCTCGTAGAGAAGGGCGTGAGCCAAGAAGAATTAGACAAAGCGAAAGCAGAACTTGCAGGCAGCTTTGGTCGTTCCTTGGAGCAGCCTGGGACGGTGGCCAACTTTGCCTTGAACACGGCACGATATAACCTACCTAAGGATTACTATGCGACGTATTTGCAGAAGCTAAATTCCTACACCGTTGCCGATATCAATGCTACAGCCAAACGCTTAATTGAACCTGACAAGTTTGTGATTACAACTGTGGGGAATGGAGCTGAGATCAAAGAAAAACTAGCCCAGTTTGGTGAAGTAGTCGAATACGACATCATGGGAGAGCCAGCTAAAAAGTTGGTAGCAGAAGCAGACATGACTGCTGAAAAAGTCCTTGAAAATTACCTGAATGCTATCGGAGGTGCTACCCAGGTAGCAGCTATTCAAACTGCAAAAATCAGTATGGATGCCAACGTAATGGGAACTGCTTTGACCATTTCCTTCGTATATGATTCTCAAAATGGTCGCTATGGACAGAAACTTTCTATTGCAGGCAATGTCATGCAAAATACCACCCTTGCCAATGGAAAAGGTTCCATGTCCGTGCAAGGGAATTCTATGGAAATGACCCCTGCCCAGTTAGTTGAAGCACAGTTGAATTCCTACCTTTTCCCCGAAGCGGTATACAAGGCCAATGGCTATACTGCTACACTCGATGGGTTGAAGGATGTAGATGGAAAACCAGCCTACAAGGTGGTGATTGCGACTGCCTCAGGCGCCAAGTTGATCAATTACTACGCTCAGGATTCTGGTTTGAAAATCAAGTATGAAAATCCAGCTTCTGGAGACACCTTCTATTCCGATTATCAGACGCAAAATGGTGTATTGATTCCTATGGCATGGACGATTAAGTCTCCTCAAATCCCTATACCATTGGAGGCCAAGGTGACTTCTCTACAACTGAATGTCCCCGTGACCGATGAGGATATCAAATAAAAAAAGAGGGCTTCAAGCCCTCTTTTTTTCTAGATCCAAAAGAAGTCGGAATTTACTTTATCCACTCCTCTCTTAGCCTGGTGCTTGTTTGTGGGCAAAGAGAGAATGTGGGATAGAATGGTCCATCTTCACTTTCGAAGCAAAGCTGAAGAGTCCTTCCTTGTCGATCTATGTCAAGTTTCCAAAGGGAGCTTTCTTCTTCAAGGAGATAGTTTAGTATGCGGTCATTCCTCATTAAGAAATTAAAAGCTTTGCTAGAAGGATGGATGTGTTGGATCTCATTCAACTCGTCTACGATCACTCCCATGCGATGTAGCAATGGGTTTGGCCCCACATTTTCTACTAGCGAAATTCCTACATCGAGGAAGCATTTTTGGATCAGTGGAAAAAGATCTTCTTTGCCACCTATGTAGTCATCTATAAAGCTTCTGATTTTAGCAGATTCCCCTACCTGGCTTATCAATAGCTCTTCTATTTCTTCCAGGGCATATCCTTGAAACGGGGCTCCATACGTTTTCCAAAGTTGAGACATGAATAGGGCCAGATACCTACCTTCTTTTAATAGAAGCACGTCCAAGCAAAATGAAATGAGGGCTCCTCTACTGTAAATGTTGACTTTTCTATCGGGAATTCCCGGCACATAGCCATCTAGCCATAGATCAAAGGAGGATTCTAAAATGGAGTAATTTTTCCAGCCCAATTGGGTAGATTCTCGGTTTACTATTTTTTCAAAATGCTTCAAATAAGTAGCCAAATCATATACCCCAGACTTGAGCAAGTAGAGATCTCCAAAATAGGTGGTAATTCCTTCTAATACCCATCCGGCATGCGTATAGGTTTCCTTAGAAAAATCATAGGGAAGCAGTTCTTTAGGGCGAATGCGACAGACATTCCAAGCATGATACAGCTCGTGGCAACTTATCCCTAACAATTCCTCCATGGCGGAAGTATCCTGTAAGGATGCTGCAGGTCCAAAGGTAATGACGGTACCTTTTCTATGTTCTACACCGTGGTAATGGGGGAAGGGCAAGAGTTGAAAAATGAAGGTATAGGAGGACTCAGGAAATTCTCCAAAATCATCCATCATCCGCTGAGTGAAGGCTTGGAATTGATCCAAAATCTGCTCTGGATTAAAATGAACTTCTCCATGGAAGCAGCAGTGAAAAGTAGTGGTACCTACCCTATAATCCCATTGAATAAGCTCTTTTGCTGCCAATAGCGTAGCATCGGCTAGCTCCTGGAAGTTTTTAGCGCTCCAGACGCAGGGGCCTACTTCCGTCAGGGTGAGGACTTGCTGGGGATAGTCAGGCAGGTGAACCTGAATTTCTATTTCCTCCTCCTGAAATTCCAAAACCTCAAAGCAGCAATTGACCAAGTTCAGGTACACCTGTTGATCGTCAGTCCAGGCACTTCCCGCATCCATTTTTCCTGCCCAATACGAATAGGATACTAGAAGCTCGCCAGGGTAAGGCACCTGCAATTCCCAGCAATCTTTTGTTATTTTTCGGAAAGCTACCCGCTCTCCATCCGAAGTATGCACCTGAAATCCTCTGATATTTTGTGCAAAGTTGGTCAACTGATACCTACCGGCTCTCCAGGCGGGCAATTGTAACCTGATCCGCCCTGCTGTGCTACAACGAATACGAAGTTCAATTTCTACAAATTGAGTAGTAGGCTTGGAGCAAGAAATAAAATAGTGAAGCATTTTCCTGGGTTAGTAATAAACAAATGTAGGACCTCGATTTGTATTTAAGAAAATGGTGCATATCTTTGCAATCCTTTTTGAGGGCAATCTTCAAAGAAATAGACAAGGGAGCAACTAGATAACGATATTCGATCATGAAAAGAACATTCCAGCCTTCTCGCAGAAAGAGAAAAAATAAGCACGGATTCAGAGAAAGAATGGCTACTGCTAATGGCAGAAGAGTGTTGAGAGCTAGAAGAGCAAAGGGCAGACACAAATTGACTGTGTCTGATGAAAAGACATTGAAGAAGTAATTCTTTAAAAAGTTTTTCGTATGTTTCCCATACGATATCCTTTTTGAGATGGAGAGTAGACTTCGAAAATCTGAAAGGCTTTGCGCCGAAAAAGAAATACAGGAACTTTTTGATAAAGGTTCCTCTTTTTTTTTATATCCTTTTAAAGTCCTTTTATTGAAAGGAGTTGAAGGGCAGAATGGAGTAAATCAAGTCTTATTTTCTGTTTCCAAGAAAAAAATCAAAAAAGCTACGGGCAGAAATTACATCAAGAGAAGGATGAAGGAGGCGTATCGGCTCAATAAATCGATGCTGGAGCAAGGCGGGCATAAAATTGGGTTAATTTTTGTAGGTGATCCTGAAATGAGCTTTTCCGAAATGGAGCCTAAAATGAAATTGGCTTTACATCGTTTACAACAGGACATGACTAAACTCGAATAATTTCATGCGACAAAAAGCAAAACTACTCAGGATAGGTATCCCCTTGCTGCTTTTACTTACGGCAGGCCTTTTCGCCTTTCAATTTAAAAATGATCGTCTTTTTGCTATTGCCAAAAATATCGAAATTTTTGCCACCCTCATTCGGGAGTTGAATACCTATTACGTGGATGAGATTGACCCGGAACATTTGGTAAGCGTGGGCATTCAAGCCATGCTGGAGGAGTTGGATCCCTACACCGAATACATTCCCGAAGAAGAGTCTGACGATTTCAGGCAACTTACTACTGGGGAATATGCGGGCATTGGTGCCCTCATCGGCGCAAGGGGTGAGGGAAATATGGTGTTGATGCCGTACACAGGTTTTCCAGCTCAAAACGCAGGGCTACGTATAGCGGATTACATTTTGACGGTAGATAGTGTAGATGTCTCCCAAAAAACCACTTCCGAGATCTCGGACTTACTTAAAGGTCCTCCCAATACAGGAGTAAAATTGAGCGTACGTCGAGGACAAGACACCTTGGAATTTTCCTTGACAAGGAAAAAAATAAGTTTGAAAAATGTGCCCTATTTTGGCAAAATCGATGCTAAAACAGGCTACATCAAGCTTTCAGATTTTACAGGTACAGCTTCGGCGGAGGTTAGAAATGCCTTGGTTATGCTAAAAGCGCAAGGAATAAATCAATTGGTACTTGATCTAAGGGATAATCCAGGGGGCTTAATTAATGAGGCGGTAGAAATTGTCAATTTATTTATTCCCAAGGGGAAAGTAGTAGTGAAAACCATCGGCAAACTACAGCAAGTAAACTACACCTATGCTACTACCAAAACTCCCCTAGATAAGGAAATTGCCCTGATTGTACTGATCAATGATCGAAGCGCTTCAGCTGCAGAAATCGTAGCAGGAGCCTTACAAGATTACGATCGGGCAGTGATTTTGGGTAGAAAGTCATTTGGAAAAGGTTTGGTGCAGACTACTTTGCCTTTAGGGTACAATGCACAGGTTAAGCTTACTACAGCCAAATACTATATCCCAAGCGGGAGATGCATACAGGCCATAGATTATGCCACGTCCAGGGAAAATGGCGAGTTTTTTACTGTGCCAGATTCCCTCAGAAAAGTGTTTAGAACTGCCAATGGCAGGGTAGTTAAGGATGGAGCAGGCATTGAGCCGGACGAATTGGTAGCTGAGGTGAGTTATGCTCCTATTTCTTACACTTTAGTGGCGGGCAACCATATTTTTGACTTTGCTACCCAGTTTGCGTTTACCCATCCTTCCATTTCTAGTCCATCCGAATTTCAGGTAAGTGATCCCTTGTACGAAGAGTTTAAAAAATTTTTAGTGGGAAGGGAATACGACTACACTACGTATTCGGAAAAGTCTGTTGCAGATATGGAGAATTACCTCAAAAAGGAACCCTTTTACGAGGAAATAAAGGCCCAAGTGGATTTATTGAAGGTCAAGGTAAATCATAGTAAAGAATCTGATTTGGATACCCATAAGAAGGAGATAAAAAAAATCCTTGCAGAAGAAATTGTCTCAAGGTATTATTTTCAGGAAGGAATGATTGAAGCAGGTCTGCAAGGGGATCCAGCCATTGCCCTGGCAACGTCCTACTTCACTACTCCCTCTCGCATGGCAAAAACCTTGAATGCACCAATTAAGTAGGGATGGCGAGGATAATTTCTATAGAAACTTCCACTGAGGTATGTTCGGTTGCTCTTCACGAGCAGGGTCAACTTGTAGCTTTAAGCGAAATCAAGCGACAAGGAGCCCATGCTGAAGAATTGATGGGATTGCTGGAAGAGGTGGTGCTTGCTGGAGGCATTACATTTTCAGGTATCGATGCGTTGGCAGTTTCTCAAGGCCCTGGTTCGTATACGGGTCTTCGAATTGGAGTATCTACCGCTAAAGGGCTTGCCTATGGCCTAGGCAAACCCTTAATTGGGATCAATACCTTAGAAGCCATTGCGTCTAGTGTGGAGGTTGAGTACGGGGGAAGCATAGTTGTGGCCTTGGATGCACGAAGAATGGAAATATTTACCCAAACTTTTGATAGTCGCATGGCAGCAAAGGGACCCATTAGTGCATTAATATTGGATGAAGGGGCCTTTTCAGGTGAGCTAATGCAGGGGAAAGTATATTTTGTGGGAGATGCAGTAGAAAAAATTAAGGAGGTGGTTCAGCATCCTTATGCGGTATTTGTAGAGAATTATCCCCATGTGCTCTCCGCAAAGTGGATGGGAAAACTAGCCTATGACAAGTATAGGCAGAAAAAATTTGAAGATATTGCCTATTTTGTTCCCAATTATTTAAAAGAATTTAAAGCCTTGCACTCAAAAAAGAATCCTTTTTCAAGCCTATGAGTGAAATTTCTAATAGAGTAGCATCAAGCCCCATTATTTCCTTGAATATGGAAGAGTTTTATCCCCGTGAAGAGCGGGTGGGATTTGATGTGTCTGACTTTTTGGTAGAAAGACTCCTGCTCAAGGAAAAGGAATTTAGGCAGGCGTTGAAAGATTTGGAATGGTCTATCTACAAGGATAAATGGGTAGCCATTTATTGCTCAGAAGATGCCATAGTACCTACCTGGGCTTATATGCTGGCATGTACTTATTTAGAGGGACTAGCCAAGGGCTACTGTGTAGGTAATTTGGAAAATTTGGAGCAGTACATTGCAGAGCAAACGTTGAGGAACCTTCCTTTGGATGAATTCAAAGATAGGCCAGTCGTGATTAAGGGATGTTCCAAAGTGTCCATACCTCTTTTTGCCTACGGCAGGTTGGTCTCTTTATTGCAAAAGGAGGCAAAAAGCTTGATGTTTGGGGAGCCATGTAGTACGGTACCCCTGGTGAAGAAGCCTAAGTCTTAAGTTTTTTTGATTTGCCTAGTGGATTAGGACAATTTTTGTTGCCCAAACGCTTGTGTAATCCCCTTCTCTAGTCTATGTTTGCACTCCCATTCAAAAAATGAATGGGAATAGGTGCAAAAAAGGCTTGGGTGAGGATATAAAAATCCAAACTTTTTTTTCGGTAAGGTTTTGTTAAGAAGAAACAAAATAGGATCTTTGCACTCTCATTTTGGGACGAGGGTCTCACAATTTTCCAAAAAAGTTGGAAAAAAAGTTCTTTGAAGTGATGTAAGGCGAAATAGAATACTCTGAGAAGAGGGGCTTTATGGGTATGCTTTACCTGTAGGGCGAACAATAGAATAGTTA
>Ga0194126_10001001_pt1 | contig 47661 bp, 40 predicted proteins | sample TA2KigC150mmetaG_FD_148641 | JGI IMG/M metagenome (GOLD analysis project Ga0194126, IMG submission 148641) | Freshwater microbial communities from Lake Tanganyika, Tanzania - TA2015035 Kigoma Deep Cast 150m | ecosystem: Environmental > Aquatic > Freshwater > Lake | place: Tanzania: Lake... | reverse complement strand
GCAAAATAGCCCCACTAAGTTTATAAGAATTTTCAAGTTGCGTTCAGGGGCTACTTCGCAAAGCCCCGAGCCGTTATGGACATTCGAAAAGAGATATTCTCCCATCCTTATTGGATACAAACCTCTGAACGCTTAAAATATTCAGCAGATATTTTAATTAAGCAACTAATGATCATCAAGGATGACAAAGATTTGCTTAAGGATCATTTTCAACGTAATCAACGTATCCGGTCGCTACTGGAAACAAACTTAATGCTCTTAGGCTATTGCATTGAGAATTTGCTTAAGGGACTTCTTATTTATCAATATAAAAAGAATAATTCATTTCCTCAAGATTGCGATTTTGACTTTATTCAAAAAACATTTGGAAAATTGGAAACAGTCATAACTTGAATAAACTAGCAACTAATGCGGCATTACATTTGACATCAGAAGAAACTGATCTTCTTGAGAAGCTGACAAAATATGCAACTCGGGGTGGGCGGTACCACATTCCAAAAGATGAAGATGGTATAACGGTTGTTACTACTCCTGGTGAGGGTGAGAGGCATACTTCATCTGAACAGGTTTTAGCCGACGGAATTATTCATAAAGTAAAGGGGATTATCATTTGAAAATAACAGCAGGCAACACCGGTCTTGGTGCTAGCCTTCACCGGCAGCATGGCAGAGATTGAATCATCATTTGTGGCCATTCCGCCTAGTTCCTTAAACTTCATAACTTCACTCTGGCACAGCGTAAACCGCTGCCCGTTACTCAACCTTTTCCCTTTCTTGCTTGTTCTACAATCTATGCAGCTTAAAATTATTCCCGCAGTAATACCTATTTTCCTTTTTATCTCCTCCTTCCAACCCTTACAGGAGCAGGGTATCAAATTAACCATCACCCATCTTCGTAACGAAAAAGGCTTTGTACTGGTCAGCCTTTTTAAAGACGGGGCGGGCTACCCGGATGATGCGGAAAAAGCCTTCCGCAGGGAAAAATTGGCCATCTACAATAAAAAAGCGGTTATCCTTTTTCCCGATCTGCCTGCAGGCAATTATGCCATTTCCATCCTGCAGGATGAGAATAACGACCAGCGGATGAACAAAAATGCCCTGGGTGTTCCTAAAGAAGGTTATGGTTTTTCCAACAATGTAGCAGGGGCCTTTGGTCCGCCGTCATTCCGCAGGGCCAGTTTCAAACATGCAGCCGGGGCCCTTACACAGCTATCAATTCGCATAAGGTATTAGCGTATAAAAAAGCAACCCCTTCCGGAATTGCATTTTCACTTCAAAAAGATTTTATCAAAACTGCTCCAGCATGGAGAACATAAAGTCACCCTCAATTTTTGCATTGGCATCGCTGTCGCTGCCATGCACGGCGTTTTCACCCACTGAGGCAGCATATAATTTGCGGATGGTATTGGGTTCAGCTTTGGCGGGGTCGGTGGCGCCGATGAGCTTACGGAAATCTTCCACGGCATTTTCTTTTTCCAGTATGGCGGCAATGATGGGGCCTTCGCACATAAAAGAAACGAGATCTTTAAAAAATGGTCTTCCCTTATGTATGGCATAGAACTCGCCAGCCTTTTCCGGGGTGAGTTTGGTCATTTTCAGCGCCTTTATCTGGTAGCCTTCCTGTAAAATCCTGTCGAGTATGGCTCCGGCATGCCCGTTTTTAAAGGCATCCGGCTTGATCATGGTAAATGTGCGATTGCTCATAGTTCCATTGTATGTTTAGCGGCCCTGACTTCGCTGCATGCCTTCGCTAATTTTCCAACGATCCCGATAGACTTCGGGGTGAGCTCAGTCGAACACTATCGGGATTAACATAGTTGGAAGCTTCGGCAGACAAAAAAGCTTCGTCCGGCGAGGCGCAAAAGTACGTCAAGTTTTTGGTTTATAGTTTTTTGTTTGTTGTTGTTTTTGCTGAACAACCCCCGAATACGGGTTATGCTGTCATAAACAATAAACTATAAACATCAAACTACAAACTCTTATCTTCGCTCCCGTTTTGATGAAACCCGTACAGGAATTATATCCCTTATTGCAGCAGCCCCGCAAAGTGGTCATCATACCGCATCAAAAACCGGATGCAGATGCCATGGGCGCTTCGCTGGCTTTAAAACATTTTCTGACAAAGCTGGGGCATACTGTCACTGTTATTTCTCCCACCAACTGGGCCGGATGGGTAAACTGGATGCCGGGCGCCGGTGAAGTGATTGATTACGAAAAGGAAAAACAAAAGGCCGATGCCGTCCTGGATGCCGCCGATTGGCTTTTTTGTCTCGACTTCAATATTTTTCACCGTACCAAAACGATGACGGAAAAGCTGCAGCAGCTTGGCTGTACCAAAATACTGATTGACCACCACCAGGAACCTGATGAGCCCTCTTTTGATTATGGCGTCAGTGATGTGGCTAAAAGCTCCACCTGTGAAATGATATATGATCTTATCATCGGTTCGGGCTACGCCGGTAAAATGGACAGCATCATCAGCGAATGTATTTATGCAGGTGTGCTGGCTGATACAGGGTCATTCCGCTTTTCATCCGCCCATCCCGGTGTGCACCGGCTGGTGGCCGACCTGATGACAAGAGGGCTGGAGCACATGCATGTTCATGATAAACTGTTTGACAATTTTCTTGAAAACCGCCTGCGCTTTGTCGGGCATGTGTTGCTGAACAGGATGGAAGTTTGTTATGAATATAACACGGTGCTGATTGCGGTTCCCAGATCAGATTTACTGAAATACGATATTAAAACCGGGGATACGGAGGGGCTTGTTAATTTTCCTCAAACCATACAGGGCATTAAACTGGTTGCCCTGGTGATTGACCGGGACGAAGAAAGAAAATGGAGTTTCCGCAGCAAGGGCGATTTTGACTGCAATATCTTTGCCCGCAAATATTTTGAAGGGGGTGGCCATTTTCATGCTGCAGGCGGCCGCAGCAGCGATTCACTGGAAAAAACGGTGCATCGGTTCAAAGAAGTACTGAAGGAAATCGGAAAACTTTTACAATAACTTTCACCCATCATTTAAAAATTTTCGGATGACAACTATCAAACTGACAAATGTACTGGTGCTGGCGGCTGTGCTGGCAGTGGGATGCAAAAAAATGTCGTACAAAAAAACCAAAAGCGGCCTGGTGTATAAAATATTTTCCGGTAAAGGGTCGGATTCGCTTAAGGTGAATGACATCGTAAAATTTAATTACGCCATCCGGTATAATGACTCGTTGATGGAAGCCTATAACAGCTATGGAAAGATACCGGGCTACCTGAGGGTGAGCTACCAGGAAGGAAAGCCTTCCTATGATCTGAACGAGGTGTTGCCCATGCTGAAAGTCGGCGACAGCCTCATCACCGTTCAGATGTCCGATACGCTGATGAAAACACAGGCTGCCAACCTGCCGCCCAATGCAAAAAAGGGAGACAGGATTACCACCACCATTAAGATAGTACAACGCTTTACCAGCGATAGCCTGGCCAGGATTGATTATGAAAAAGAAGCCGAAAAAGACAAGCCCCGTCAGCTAAAGGAGCAGCAGGAAATGATGGCCAAAGCAAAAAAAGAAATAGAGGAGCGGCAAAAAAAGGAAGATGAGGAACTGGCCCGTTCGGGTGAAATGGCAAAACAGGTCAGCAACATGGAAAAATACCTGGCCGAACGGAAAATACAGGCCGTGAAAACCGGTAAGGGAACCTTTGTTGAAATCAAACAGCAGGGCAGCGGCGCTGCTGCGGCGCCGGGGAAATATGTGCTGGTAAAATATACCGGCCGCATTTTGGCTACTGACAGTATTTTCCAGTCCAATTCATTTCCCGTTCAGTTAGGATCTGGCAGCGTCATCAGGGGCTGGGATGAAGGGCTGCTGCTGTTTAAAGAAGGGGGAAAAGGGGTTCTGTATATTCCCGGCTTTTTGGCGTATGGTGATCATCCGCCTGCCGGATCGCCTTTCAAGCTGCAGGAGGCCCTGAAGTTTGAGGTGGAACTGTTAAAAGTTTCAGACACGCCGATTAAGTAAAGAATTTTCTCAACAACCAAAAAAATTGATACAACTCAATCACAGAAATATTTTTTGTATCAGAATAAACGCCAACTTTGCGCCAGTTTCGTTCTGGCCCTCCTTAAGAACGGGACGGGTTTTGTGAGGTCCCGTTTTTAGTCCAGCATCTGATTAAACCCCCGATTCCCTTTGAAAAGTTTTATGGAGTAAGTACCATTTTTTCAATATCCGCTTGTACCTGTTGAATCATATTGCGGCTAACCCATTAAGGTTTTGATTGCAATGTCATAATCAGAATTCCCGTTTAGGTTATCCTTTGCACTGCAACGGAACTGAACGGGATTCTTTTTTTCATTCTGTTTTCAGGCCCAGGATGGATGATTGATCAGGAATTCCGGTAAGCTTCTGTCAGCCGGATGGTTTGCACCGCTTCTTTTACATCATGCACCCGGATGATGGAAGCGCCGCTGATCAGGCCGATGGCATTCAGGGCCATTGTTCCGTTCAGCGCCTCATCAGGAGAAACACCCAGCGTTTTCCAGATAAATGATTTGCGGGAGATGCCAAGCAACAGGGGCGCCTTCAAAATGCTGAACAAGGAAAGGTTACGCAGCAGTTCAAAATTGTGGGCAGTTGTTTTACCAAACCCAAATCCGGGGTCAACAATAACATCAGCTATACCGGTTTTATGTAAAGCCGCCTTTTTGCGGGAGAGAAAATCAAGCACTTCGGCTGTCACATTTTCATATTGAGCCTGTTGCTGCATGGTTTGCGGAGTTCCTTTCATGTGCATCAGTACATAGGGTACTTTCAGTGAAGCCACTGTAGTTATCATGTTTACATCCAGGGTGCCGGAACTGATATCATTTATGATAGTGGCGCCGGCCTGCACCGCTTCCCTGGCGACTGCTGCGTAAAATGTATCAACAGAAATAAAAGCCTGCGGGAATTTTTTTTGCAGAGCGATTATCGGCGCTATTACCCGCTGCAATTCTTCTTCCGCACTGATCCTTTCGCTGCCGGGCCGGGTACTTTGTCCGCCAATATCCAAAATTGTGGCTCCTTCATTCAGCATTTTTTCTGCCTGCCTCAATATCGCCTCCGTACCCTGCTGCCGGCTGCCGGCATAAAACGAATCAGGCGTAACGTTGATAATCCCCATTACAAGCGGTTGTTGCACCACCAGCAACCTTCCATTGCAGTTCAGCGTAAACATTAGCCTTAGTTCGTTATTTTTGAAGCCAGCCTGCCGGTTTACCTGCTCAAGACAGGCGGCAGGCTAAGATAAGAACAGTCATTTAGTAATACGGCTAAAAAAGATAAGAAGCAGTGACGGAGGATTTATGTGCACTTAGGTTTGACCTATATGAATTCAATGAAAACAACCAATCAGCAGTACGACAAGGTAATTCACTCCTGCAAGGAGATTTTTTTGAAAAAGGCAAAAGACTACGGCACTGCCTGGCGGGTGCTCCGTACCATTTCGATCGTTGACCAGATATTTATCAAAGCGCAGCGCATACGCACCATTCAGCAAATAGGTGAACAGAAAGTGGCTGATGGCATAGCTGCCGAATTCAAAGGGATCATCAACTATGCCGTTATCGGCCTGATACAACTGGAATTACCTGCAGAGGCCCCCGAAGAGATGGATATAAACGAGATAGCACCTCTTTTTGATAAACAGGCGGAGCTTGCCAAAAGCCTGATGCAGGATAAAAACCATGATTACGGCGAGGCATGGCGCAGTATGAGCCAGGAAAGTTTTGTTGACCTTATCCTGATGAAGTTGCAGCGCATCCGGCAAATATTAAGCAATGAAGGCAAAATCATCAGCAGCGAGGGTATTGATGCCAACTATCTTGATATTATCAATTATGCAGTCTTTGCACTAATACTGATGTAAAATGAAGATAACGGTCCATATCGCAAGAATCCTGGTCGGATTGCTTTTTATTTTCTCCGGGTTGGTAAAGGCCAATGATCCGCTGGGACTGAGTTATAAAATGCAGGAGTTTTTTGAAATCTGGGGACTGCATGGGTTCGACAACCGGACACAACTGATGTCGGTCCTGATGAATGCATTTGAAATTATTGCAGGCTTTGCCTTATTGCTGGGCTGGAGGATTAAACTTTTTACCTGGTTATTACTCCTGATGATTGTTTTTTTCACTTTTCTTACCGGCTATACTTACATAACAGGTAAACCCAAAACCTGCGGCTGCTTCGGCGATTGTATCCCTATTACCTCCAAAACATCTTTTTTAAAAGATGTGGCGCTCACTGTTTTAATAGGTTTTCTTTTCTGGCAGCAAAAACATATCCGGCCCCTGTTCAGGGAAAAATGGCTAACCCTGACCCTGTTTGTAATTACCCTGTTTGGCTTTGGCTTGCAGTGGTACACATTAAAATACCTGCCGGTGGTGGATTGTCTTCCTTTTAAAAAAGGCAACAGCATTCCCGAAAAAATGAAAGTGCCGGCCCATGCCATACCGGACAGTACGGTAATAACCTTTGTTTATAAAAAAGACGGAAAACAAATTGAGTTTACTGCCGATAAATTCCCTGCTGACTTTAACCCGGAAACCTACCAGTTTGTAAGCCGGTATGATAAAGTGGTGCGAAAGGGCAGGAACAATGAACCGCCGATAAAGGGTTTTGTTCTTTCAGGTGAAAGCAACCAGAACTTCACTGGTTTTGTGCTGGAACAGCCTTACGCTGTATTGCTGTTCATCGAAAATTTTTCCAAAGCCGGGAACGGATGGAAGAAAAAATTTGAGGAAGTATATACAAAGGCAAAAGAAAAAAACATTCCGGCCTTCCTAGTAACGGCCGAGCCCGGAAAAGCTGCTGCAACCACGGCAGGAACCTCATTCAGTACAATACAGGTTTTTAAATGCGATGATAAAGTAATTGAAACCGCAGCCAGGGCACCGGCCTGTGTATATGTGCTGGAAAAGGGAACGGTAAGGGGAAAATGGAGCAGCCCCGGTTTTACTTCCGCTGCCCGCTTTGTACAATCTTTAGAAAATTAAGCCCTCCATGCTGAAGTACATCGCCAAAAAAATGCTTTATGGCCTGCTGGTACTTATCGGGGTGGTGATATTGGTGTTCTTCCTGTTCCAGGGTTTTGGCGATCCATCACGGCTGGTAATGGGCCAAAGCGGCGATTCGGCCACACAGGCCAATATCAAAAAAGAATTGTATTTAGTGGATGAAAAAGGAGAAGCTGTTCCCAAATTCAGACAGTTTCTTTTTTATCTGAATGATGTTTCTCCGCTCTGTTTTCACAGTAAGACAGATATTGAAAAGAAAAATTTAAAAGGCTTTTTTATTGGTGGTGAGAAAAAATTGGGATTAAAGGTTCCCTACCTGAGAAAATCCTATCAAAGCAAAAGACCGGTTTGGAATATTCTGATGCAGGCCCTTCCCGGTACACTGATGCTGGCAGTGGCCGCTATGTTCCTTGCGGTGCTGACAGGCATTCCTTTGGGAGTGATGGCCGCTGTGAAAAAAGATACCTGGCTGGATACTTCCGCCGTTTTCTCCAGCATAGTGGGTATATCGGCCCCTTCATTTTTCATGGGCATCATCATTGTTTACATATTCGGGTTCCTGCTCAGCGATATTACGGGGCTGCATATTGCCGGCAACTGGTTTGCCATTGATGAAGAGGGCAGGCGGAAGTTTACACTGCAGAATTTAATTCTCCCGGCTGTTACACTGGGCATCCGGCCGCTGGCCATTATTACCCAACTTACCCGCAGCGCCATGCTGGATGTGCTGAACCAGGATTATATCCGCACCGCTTATGCAAAAGGACTGGGCAAAAGAAAAATTATATGGAAGCATGGATTAAAGAATGCACTGAACCCTGTTATCACAGCTGTTACCGGCTGGTTTGCCGAACTCCTGGCGGGAGCATTTTTTATCGAATACATTTTCGGCTGGCAGGGAATCGGAAAAGTAACGGTGGATGCTTTGGAAAAATTAGATTACCCTGTGGTAATGGGGGCGGTATTGGTTTCAGCAACTTTCTTTATCATCATTAATATTCTTGCTGATATTTTATACGGGGCGGTGGATCCAAGGGTGAGGATTGAATGAGTTTGTAGTTTATTGTTTTTAGTTTATGGTTATTTCATAAAACAAATTAATTTTTTTACATCGTATTAACTATAAACCGCAAACCATAAACTATTGTATAATCACCTCCTTAATCACTTTCTGTTTCAATGCCTCATTCACCCGTTGTTTTATTTTTTCTTTCTGGTATATCAGTTCATTTTTCAGCGGAGCAACATGAGTGCTGATGATAAGTTTGTCGCCAATGATCTGCAGTTTATCAGTATAACGGGCAATGGTCTTTCCCATTATCTCCTCCCACACATCTTCTATCTGCATCGCCTGTATGCCTCCCTTCAGGCGGCTGCCTTTCAGGAATTCCTGCAGGGCTTCGCTTATAGAATATTCTCCCATGGTGTAAAGGTAAAGTGTTACGGCCTAATCAGCTGAAACGACATCCCGATTTGGTCCAAATGCGTTTTCAGTCTTTCTTCATTCGTATCAGTAATAAACACCTGCCCGTCATTTTGCAAACAGACTTTGTTGAGCAGGTTGCGGATCCTGTCTTCATCTAATTTTTCAAATACATCATCCAAAAGCAGGAGGGGGGCAAACCCCTTTTCCTTCTTCAGCACTTCCATTTCTGCCAGTTTAAGTGCAAAGAGCAGGCTTTTGCGCTGTCCCTGCGAAGCAGTAATTTTAAATGTTTGCCCGTTCATATCAATGTTCAGATCATCCCGGTGAATGCCTGCGCTGGTTCGTTGCAGCAAAAAGTCTTTGTTTTGGTTGGCCTTCAGTAATTCTTCAAAAGAAACCTTCAGCAATTCGCTTTCATAAGTCAGGTTTACTTCTTCGCTGCTCCGGCTTATTTCATTGTACAGGGCCCTTACCACTGGCAGGTATGCCAGCAGGAATTTTTTCCTCGTATTAAAAATATATTCCCCCGGGGTTATTAATTGTTTATCGAGCACATCCAGCAAAGCAGTGTCCTTTATGCCTGTTTCGGCTGCAGATTTAAGCAACGGGTTTCGCTGTTGAAGGACTTTCTGGTAAGTGATAAGCTGCTGCAGGTAATCTTTGCTGGTTTGTGAAATCAGGGCATCGAGGAAAATCCTTCTTTCCCTGCTTGCACCGGTTATCAGCACGGAATCATCTGGTGCTATGACCACGCAGGGATAGCGGCCGATATGATGCGAAAATTTTTCATAAGCATCGCCATTTACTGAAAACTCTTTTTTACCTGTCTCCCTAAGTATGCACACCGCTTTTTCTTCTTTTTCATTAACAGTAAAATCACCTTCAATACGAAAACCGGTCTGACCGTGCTGCACATTCTGCCCGTCAAGCCGGGTAAAATAACTTTTAGTAAAGCACAGGTAATGTATCGCATCCAGCAGGTTGGTTTTGCCCGCCCCGTTGTTGCCGCAAATAGCTATGATGCGTACGACAAAGTCGAAAGAGCGGTTGCTGTAGTTTTTGAACTGGAGTAGGTTTAGGTGCTGAAGGCGGAGCATGAAGTGCAAGATACGGCCTCATCCCGACCTTCATCTGATGGAGAAGGCCATCTGCACACAGCCCTCACTTTGCGATGACCCTGATAATTTTCAGAGTATCAAAAAATGATCCCTAGGGATATAAAGCTGGTGTGGCAGTCATGAAGTTTGCATTGCAATAAAGCCCTGCTCCTTCTCTAAAAGGAGAAGGGGATAGAGGATGTGACCTGATGATTAGCGATATGCAGTTGAACGGAGCGTCGCAACGTTAGCCTAATCAGGGCACAGAACCGTGATAACCAAATCAAATCACCTTATCTCAAGTTAAAAATCTTAACTAAAATCTGGCATCTTTCCCCTATTTTTGCGGCTCAATTTTTTTGCCGGTGGCCGTTACTTTTTCCAAAGAAACATATCTGTACTGGTATGAGCTGATGCAGCTTATCCGCCAGTTTGAGCTTGCTGCTGAAGAAAAATATAAGATGGAAGGAAAGATCCGTGGTTTCTTTCATGCCTATGTGGGCCAGGAAGCGATTGCCGCCGGTTGTATGACAGCTACCCGGCCCGAAGATTTGTTTATCACTGCTTACCGGGATCATGGGCTTGCTGTTGCTAAAGGTGTTTCGGTAAACAGCTGTATGGCCGAATTGTACGGCAAGGCCACAGGCTGCGCCAAAGGAAAAGGCGGCAGTATGCACTTTTTTGGCAAGGAAGTAAATTTTTATGGTGGTCACGGCATTGTAGGGGCACAAATCGGCACCGGCGCCGGTCTTGCCTTTGCCGAACAATACCGCGGCAGTGATAATGTAGTGCTCTGCTTTTTCGGAGACGGGGCTGCCCGGCAGGGCATGCTGCATGAAACCTTTAACCTGGCCATGCTGTGGAAACTCCCCGTCATCTTTATCTGTGAGAATAACAACTACGCCATGGGTACTTCGGTAGAACGTACCTCCAATGTAATTGACATTTACAAACTCGCCGATGCTTATGAGATGCCGGGCGATGCCATAGACGGCATGACGCCGGAGCCGGTACATAAAGGCATCACCAGGGGAGTAAAAAGGGCCAGGGAAAAAGGCGGGCCCACGCTGATTGAAATTAAGACTTACCGTTATAAAGGGCACTCCATCAGCGACCCGCAAAAATACCGGACCAAAGAGGAAGTGGAAGAATATAAAAGCCGTGACCCGATTCAGCAGGTGCTGAAAACTATTCTCAATAACAAAATAGCGGCGCAGGCTGATATTGATGCCATCAATGCCCGTGTGGATGCAATTGTGGCCGAATCGGTACAATTTGCTGAAGAAAGCCCCTGGCCGGATGACAGTGAAGTGCTGAAAGATATTTACATGGACAAAAATTATCCTTTTATTGTTGATTAATTTTTTTAAACAGTATACAAATTATGGCAGAAAAGAAAAACGTACAGAATCTGAATGAGGAAGTGGTGATTGCAAAGGCTAAAGACTTCTGGTCGAGATACGGAAAACTTACCACCGTTATCAGTGTGGTTGTAATATTACTGGCCGGAGGCTGGTATGTATATCAGAGTTATTTTAAAAAACCTAAAGAAACCAAAGCGGCCGGGATCCTGTTTAAAGCAGAAGAATACTTCCGGGCGGACTCTGTCAGCAAGGCGCTGAACGGTGATGGACAGCATTGGGGTTTTTTACGGGTAATTGACAAATATGGCGGAACCAAAGCCGGCAATATGGCCTGTTTTTATGCCGGCAGCTGCTACATCAAACTGAATGAAAACGAGAAAGCCCTTAAGTGCCTCAAAAAATTCAGCAGTTCTTCAAAGCCGGTACAGGCCAGCGCCTATAAACTGATGGCAGATGCCTATGCTGATCTTGGAAAAAACAAAGATGCCTTTGAATACTATGAAAAAGCAGCGAGGCATTTTGAAAAGGATGAAACCTTTTCGGCAGACTGCCTGCTGATGGCTGCTTACCTGGCGCAAAAAAACCTGAACGATACTAAAAAGGCAACGAAACTGTATCAGGAATTAAAACAAAAATACCCCCGCAGCCAGCAAAGTATGGATGCCGATAAATACCTGGCACAAATGGGGGTGTACAGCACAGAATAATGAATTATGGCCGGGGTATCAAACAGTAAATTATTCGACAACAGTACAGGCATCCTGAAAAAAGATGCCTGTATCGTTTTAGTGAAAACGGAATGGAATACCGCAATTGTTGATGAACTGGAGAAGGGCTGCTTAAATGTTTTGCATCAGCATAAAGTAAAAAAAGTTGTTACTATAACCGTCCCGGGTGCTTTTGAAATACCCTTTGCCATAAAAAATTATTGGAGTAAGGCGACAAAGAAAAAAAGACCTGATGCCTTTATTGCATTGGGCTGTGTGATAAAAGGGGATACTCCCCATTTTGAATATGTATGCAGGGCTGTAACAGATGGAGTGCTTCAGCTGAACCTTTTGATGCCCGTGCCAACAATCTTTGGCATACTGACGGTTGACAATGAGGAGCAGGCCAGAGAAAGAATTGGCGGGAAACATGGACACAAAGGAGAAGAAGCAGGCATTACTGCTTTGAAGATGATTGTTTTGACTGAACAACAAAAAAATAAGATAAAAGAGTCTTGAATGTTCAGCTTTTCATACCATGTTTTGTTGACCAGCTGTTTCCTGCCACGGCTTTCAATACAGTGAAAGTTTTGGAAAAAGCCGGTTGCACTGTTTCCTATAATACAAATCAAACCTGCTGCGGCCAGCCCGCTTTTAATGCAGGTTTTTGGGATGAGGCAAAATCTGTTTGCATCAAGTTCCTGAAAGATTTTACCGGCAATGAATACATTGTTTCACCCAGCGCCAGTTGTGCAGGCTTTGTCAGAAACTATTATTCCAAATTATTTGACAATTCATCACTGCATCATGAAGTACAGGATATTGGTAAACGGGTTTATGAACTCACGGATTTCCTGGTGAATGTGCTGCAGATTGAAAATTTTGGCGCTGCACTTAACGGCACGGCCGCTTACCATGACAGCTGCGCCGGCCTGCGGGAATGTAAAATTAAAACAGAACCCCGGAAATTATTATCCCATGTAAGGGGTTTGAAGCTGGTTGAAATGAATGAGGCGGAAACCTGCTGTGGTTTTGGCGGTACATTCGCCGTAAAGTTTGAGGCCATTTCCATTGCCATGGGTGAACAAAAAGCAGAGAATGCCCTTGCTACCGGCGCTGATTACCTGATTTCAACAGACCTTTCCTGCCTGATGCATTTGCAGGGTTATATCAATCACAAAGGATACAGGCTAAAAACCCTGCATATTGCCGATGTGCTGGCCTCCGGATGGTAATCAGGCAATAAAAAAGCCGGTATCCAGCTGAGCATACCGGCCGTTCGCCCCTCACACATCGGAACATGGTTCACTCTGGCAGAGACTTTATGCTGAAGGAAACGGATGTTATCGTTAAGAACGAAAAAAGAAGAGCCAAGGTTGATTTTGTGATAAAAACATGATCACCCGTTTTAGTTACAGATACGCTACTTGTGTAAAGCCGGATTATTAAAAACAAATTATTTTTATGGAAACATTGTAAAATGGCTTACTGGCTGGTAAAATCTGAACCGTCCGCCTATAGCTGGGACGACCTGGTAAAAGAAAAACAAACCTGCTGGAGCGGCGTTCGCAATTATGCTGCAAGAGGTCACCTCAGGAATATGAAAAAAGGAGATGAAGTATTTTTCTATCACAGCAACGAAGGAACCGATATTGTCGGCATCGCCAAAATAGTAAAGGAAGCTTACCAGGACCCCACCACCGATGATGACCGCCGGGTAGCGGTTGATCTATCACCAGTGAAGAGATTAAAAAAGCCCGTTACGTTAGAGATTTTAAAAAAGGATAAGCGACTCGCTAATATGGCATTGATCAGGATTGGCCGCCTTTCATGCCAACCTGTAACAGGCGCAGAATGGGAAGTTGTGTTGGAACTCGCCGGTGAGAAATAGTTGCATTCTGATTACCTCATCAGGAAAGCTTTTATTAGCAGAGAAAATATTGTTTAGCGATGAAACAGGAGATCATACATATTGCATTGGTAGTGAAAGATTATGACGAGGCGATAAACTTCTATACGAAAAAATTACATTTTACGGTTTTGGAAGATACATACCAGCCAGAGCAGGATAAACGATGGGTAGTAATAGCTCCTCCGAATTCAAGAGGTACCACCCTCTTATTAGCTAAAGTTTCCAAACCAATACAAGAAGAATTTATTGGCAACCAATCCGGCGGGAGGGTCTTTTTATTTTTAAATACGGATGATTTTTGGAGGGATTATAATAATATGGTATCAAAGGGTATTGAGTTTGTTCGGGAGCCAAAGGAAGCGGAATATGGATGGGTGGCTGTCTTTAAGGATCTGTATGGAAACTTATGGGATTTGCTTCAATTAAACAATAACCACCCAATTGCAAACAGAATCACATAATTCGCTGGTAAAATATCTAATTAATTATGTTTTGTGATACCCGGTCTTTATTATCCTGTTATTTCCTTTAACAATTACTGAGGGTTACTTTTTCTGGTTATGCAGTATCAATTACTGATTCACCCAGTTAACCTTAAAAAGTATAGCCATGAAAAAAATTTTCATCGGGTTGCTCATAGCAGCGGCCGGAGCAGGAGTTTATTTCTTTCTCCTTAAAAAGAAAAAAGATAAACCTGAAGCCGGTAATGTTAATAAAGAATTGATTATTGGTAAATGGAAATCCGAATCTTACGAGCCGGTCAAAGATTCTGCACAGTCAACCCTTCTCTATGAGTTTCAGAAAGACGGTATTGCTTATCGCTCCCTGAATGATACTGCAAAGGCAGATACCCTTCATTATTCCTGGAAGGAATCAGCGGAGCTCTTCCTGAAAAAAAATGCAGCCGACTCCTCCGGAATATCACTTAAAGTGAATAAACTTACAGCGGACAGCCTGCAGGTACTGGGTAGTGACAGCATAAGCATTTTGTTCACCCGGATGAAGTAATGTATAATCCCGTTTTGTAATGAAACGGGATTGTTTTTATGCAAAACTCCCAGATAAGCATCTGTATTCAGTAACGTTTAAAAAAATAGCCATGAAAATCAAAATCGCTGTAATGGCAGCGCTGCTGCTGTGTAATATTATTGCCTGTGATACAAAACCCGGCACTTCCTCCAAACAAAAAAACGGTGAAGTATATGAATTAAAAACCGAAACGTATGATTCGCAAAGCAAGCCGGCGCCACCGCCTTCCGTTCAGGAGGTACAATTCACCTCCCCAGAAATAAAACCGGACGAAGAAGTAAAGGATGGCAAAGCCGACGAAGGAATGCTGAATACTGAAGATTATGACAATATTGTAGAGAACAAATTCCTCGCAGTTACTCAGAACCCCTTATCCACTTTTTCCATTGATGTTGACGAAGCGGCCTATAGTAATGTAAGGCGTTACCTGCAAAACGGTTCCATTCCTCCGGCAGGTGCTGTACGGATAGAGGAAATGATCAACTATTTTGACTATGTATACCCCAAACCGCAAAACGGGGAACCATTTACGGTTAACACTGAGATATCCGAATGCCCATGGAACCCGCAGCATAAACTGGTGCACATCGGTTTACAGGGAAAAGAAATACCGGCAGATAACCTGCCGCCCTCCAACATGGTTTTTCTTGTAGATGTGTCCGGATCTATGGATGAACCCAATAAGCTACCACTGGTTCAGGCTTCTATGAATATGCTGGTAGACCAGCTAAGGGAAAATGATAAAGTGGCAATTGTTGTATATGCCGGAAATGCCGGGCTGGTACTTCCTTCCACAAGCGGAAGCAATAAAATAAAGATCAAAGAGGCAATAGATAATCTTGAAGCCGGCGGTTCAACAGCAGGAGGCGAAGGAATCATACTGGCTTACAAAACAGCAAGGGAAAATTTTATACAGGGCGGTAACAACCGGATCATACTCGCCACTGACGGTGATTTTAATGTAGGCATCAGCAGTGATGATGAACTGGTTCGCCTGATAGAAAAAGAAAGAAAAAGCGGGGTGTTTCTTTCTGTACTTGGGTACGGAATGGGCAACTATAAAGACAACAAGATGCAGCAACTGGCCGATAAAGGGAACGGCAATCACTCCTATATTGATAATATCAATGAAGCCAGAAAAGTACTGGTGAACGAATTTGGCAGCACACTCTTTACCATAGCAAAAGATGTGAAAATCCAGATTGAGTTCAACCCCGCGAAAGTTCAGGCATACCGGCTGATTGGTTACGAGAACAGGATGCTGGCCGCAGAGGATTTCAATGATGATACCAAAGATGCCGGTGAACTGGGAAGCGGTCACACAGTAACAGCACTCTATGAAATTATTCCCGTTGGAGTCAAAGACGATTTCTCCAAATCAGTTGACCCGCTCAAATACCAGGGCAACGACAGAAAAATAGTGAGCAACTCCGGTGAAATAATGACCATCAAACTTCGTTATAAAAAACCGGATGAAGAAGTGAGCAAACTGATTACACATGCTGTAATGGATGCACACATCCCCATTGCCGGCACATCCGATAATTTCCGTTTTTCTGCAGCCGTAGCTGAATTTGGTTTGCTGCTGCGGCATTCAGAGTACCGGCAGCAGGGCAGTTACAACCAGGTCATCAGCCTTGCCAAATCGGCCAAAGGCGCTGATGAGGAAGGCTACAGGGCCGAATTTATACGGCTGGTGCAGGCAGCCACATCATTAGCGAAAAATTAATTACATACTCCGTACCATATAAAGCCGCCTGTTTTGCTCGGGCGGCTTTGTTGTTTACATTTGATTAATGATAAGAAAATATTTTTCTCCCCCTCCATCGGAGGGGGGAGGGGAGAGGCCGAAATTAGTGGTGTTATCAGGCGCCGGCATCAGCGCCGAAAGCGGATTAAAAACATTCCGCGACAGTGATGGCCTGTGGGAGGGATATGATGTAACCGAAGTGGCCACGCCAAAAGCATGGAGAAAAAATCCAGAACTGGTGCTGCAGTTTTATAATGAAAGAAGAAAAAATGTGGCCGACGCCAAACCCAATGCGGCGCATTATGGCTTTGCCCAACTGGAAAACCACTTTGATGTAACCATCATAACCCAGAATATTGATGACCTGCATGAAAGGGGAGGATCATCCCGGGTGCTGCACCTGCACGGGGAAATTTTTAAAATGCGGAGTGAAAAGGATGAAAGCCTTATCAGCGAAATCAGGGGAGACATTAAACTGGGTGACCTTGCCGAAGATGGCTTCCAGTTCCGTCCGCATATCGTTTGGTTTGAGGAACCGGTACCCAAAATAGAAGAAGCCATTCCCGTAGTAAATACTGCTGATATTTTCGTGGTGGTCGGCACCTCATTGGTTGTGTATCCTGCCGCCGGACTAGTAAATTATACTCAACCGGGTATTCCGGTATATCTGATCGACAGGAAAATACCCTACATATCTTCTTCTTCAAACCTGACGCTGATTGAAAAACCTGCTACCGAAGGGGTAAAGGAATTAATACAGTTGCTCAAAGCACTGTAACCATCTCCTGAAATTTAATTTGATGGTTTTCCAGTTCCTTTAATACAGGTTCATAAATCTCTTTTGAAACCGGTATATGCAGTCCTGTCAGCCTGATTTTTCCGTTTAAAATCAATTTGGCGGCAATACCCAGCGGAAGCCCCACAGTTTTGGCCATCGCCGTCCGTAAACTGTTTTCCCCCTTCACCACCAATGAACTTCTGACCTCTGATTTCTGATTTCCGGTTTCGTATCCGATTTCATGCAGCATAACGATCATATCCCTATCATAAGGACGCAGGGTAAGTTTTTTTTCAACTGCAAACTGTAATAAATCAGCGGGGCTGCACCGCCCTTTGTTCACCATCGTTTCATCATCATCCAGACCTAAAAAGAAAAGTTGTTTGAGGGTAAGATTGGCCTCATGCATTTTATGGGCCAGGTAACCCGCCGCCCTGTTTTTTACTTCGTCAATTTCTATTTCACTGATATTGCCCTGTTCATCGGCTGCCATAAATGATTCTGGCAGTTTTTCACCTTCTTCCTGGGCCTCATTTTCCGCCTCCACCAGTTTCATCAGGTTTTCCAGCATGCCTTTGGTTTCCTCAAAACGTTCAGAAAGCTTTTGGTTCAGCCATTCGCCAAAACCGTTTTTGTCCATGTGTTCTTTAAACAGCTGCTGCAGTGTTTTTCCATCGGTTTCATATTGGGGTGTTTCATCCGTCAGTTTCAGGTCAATGATATTTTTCCATCCGTACATAAAATCAGGATGTCGGAGCGTGGTGCGGATAAAAGTTTTTGCCTCATTCAAGTGATAAAGGGTTCTGTAGCTGAGCGAATCCCGGTTGGCATACCAGCTCAGGTAACCCAGGCCGGGAATCTCAACCATTCTCTCTCCTGAAAACAATTCATCATAACGGAGTCTTTTTTCTTCACCATTTTCAAGAAAATGAGCACCGGCTTTTCCGGCCATGATGATGTTACGGGGGTTCCAGCTTATTTTATAATGCCAGGGATTATCATCGCTTTCAGGGGCCACCAGCCCGCCGCAATGCGATATAAACGAAGTTATTTTCCCGCCCTTTTCCTGGATGGAGTCAAGCAGCTGCATGGCGCTCATGTGATCAATGCCGGGATCCAGACCCATTTCGCAGAGAAATAAAAGTTTGTTCTTCTCTATTTCAGGCTTTAGCCGGCTGATATCATCGTCCGCATATGAAGCAGTAAGAAGATTTTTACGATGCCTGATACAATCTTTTGCAACCAGGATATGCAGAGACGGCGGCAGCAATGAGATCATGATATCGGCTTTGCGGATATACCTGGCCCTTTCATTATCATCTTTAATGTCAAATGAAACGGCCATGGCCCGCTGCGAATGGCCCACTTTTGATTCGGCCAGTTTCAGGTCGGCATCTGCAACAATGATCGTCCAGTTCTCTGCAACGGCATGTTCCATCAAATAATCAATCAGCACAGTAGCTGACTTTCCTGCGCCAAAAAGCAAAATCGTCTTCATGCCAAATCCTGTTGGTAAAGCGGAAAATTAGTATGAAAAAGCCAGAAATTTCCCGGAATTAACGAAGATAAACTACGTCGGAGCAGGTGCCGGAAAACATTCCGGTCCGTTATGGCTGTTTTGATTCAATTCTTACCACCCGGCAGATCACTTTTACGCCACGGTTGCTTTTGGGAACAGAAAGGGTTTGTGAACCATGGGGCGGTACATTGTAAAAATGCAGGTTTTCAGTCTTCAGCGGTTCATCCGCCGGTTTAAGATTGCGCAACTCCACCGTCACATCTTCAAGTATATACCTTGAGTCATTTTTTACAGTGAGCTGAAGATTTCGGATGCCTCCGAAAGAACCCACTTCGTAATCATTGGTGGCTACAGATACCAGTGAAGAAATATCCACTTCAGGAACCGGTTCGGGGACAGCGGCGGCTTCCTTTGCCTGGGCAGCCCTTTCATCCCGCTTTGAAACAGTTGTTACAGTAACAGGAAAAGGTTCAGCGATAACTGGTTTTTTTGACGTTGCTTTTTTTTCGGCTGCAGGAGTTGATTCAACCAGAGCTTGTATTTTTTCTGCAGGTTCTTCCCTGATCATACCAACAGAAATTTCATGGTCATTCTCAGGTAAAGCTGCCACTTCGGGTTTGTCAGAAAAGTTTTCGGGTCCGGGCCGCTTAGGCCTGGCCACAACCTCCTTTTCAGCCGCAGTTTTGTAAGTGTTTTTTCCCTTTTTGCTTTTGCTGATAAATACTCCGGCAAGGAGGCCTGTAAGAAGAAATGCGGCATAGGGAGCTGCTTTTTTAACAGGCGACGGTATATATACAAAGAACTGCTTTCTTTTTTGCACTCGTTCCAGGTTTTTCAGGTAAATCTCTTTAATCTCATCCAAAGGATTTGAATACCGTGTTTCGGGCCCCTCCGGTATTTTTTCTTCCGTTAATTCAAAAGTCCTGAAAGCAGGCTTCTCAACTTTCTTAAATAGCTGTGTATTGGGTTTTACCTGCTTTTTGGCGGCATTGTTTTCCGAAACCGATTCAACCATGTTTTTCAATTCCTTTATCTCTCCCGGCTTCTGCCAGCACACACTCTGGCCTTCTACCCAGAAAAGGTCATCCGGGTGTATTTCAAGTGTCTTCAGGTCATCGAGGCTGAAAGGACCGCTTTCCTTGTTCTTTCGGAGCAGGATATAGGTAGTCATGGCGGCGGGTTATTGTGTTTTTTAAACGAAAAATACATGCCGTTTACTGTCAAAAGCTTGTTATATCTCCTCTTTGCCAATAATCAAAAAATTAATCCCCATACCTGAAAAAATAGCTTCAAAAAATGACCGGTTTTATCAGGTTTTCAGCCCTGTAAAAGTTAGATTTGCAGGCCCGGAAAAAGGCCCTGTCAGAGACCTTTTTCAGCCTTTAAAATCAATCTAAAGGAATAAGAAAAAATAGCGATGGAAGAGCAGTTTGATCCACAGGAGACCAACGACAGCAACCGTATCATTCCCGTGAATATTGAGGAGCAGATGAAGACCGCTTACATTGATTATTCAATGTCGGTGATCGTTGGCCGTGCCCTGCCTGATGTGAGGGACGGTTTGAAGCCGGTTCACCGCCGGATCCTTTTTGCCATGGATAACCTGGGCCTGCGGCATAACAGGCCGTTTAAGAAATCAGCCACCATCGTCGGGGAAGTGCTGGGTAAATATCATCCGCATGGCGATACAGCGGTATATGATGCCCTTGTTCGTATGGCACAGGAATGGAACATGCGGTATGAACTGATAGACAAACAGGGAAATTTCGGCAACCAGGATGGTGACGGGCCGGCGGCCATGCGATATACGGAGGCCCGGCTAAAGCAGCTTGCTGAATTTATGCTGGAAGATATTGAGAAGGATACGGTGGAAATGCAGCTGAATTTTGACGATTCACTGCAGGAACCAACTGTATTGCCCACCCGGATACCCCAACTGCTGGTGAATGGCTCCAGCGGCATTGCCGTGGGCATGGCCACCAACATGATGCCCCATAACTTATCTGAAGTAATTGACGGCTGTGTGGCCTTTATTGATAACCGGAATATAAGTGTTGACGGGTTGATGCAGTATATACCGGCACCTGATTTCCCCACCGGGGGAATTATTTACGGTATGGAAGGCGTAAAAGCCGCTATGCACCTTGGCCGCGGCAGGGTAGTGGTAAGAGGGAAACTTACCGTGGAGGCAAAAGCCAACGGCAAAGAACAGATCATCATTACCGAAGTGCCCTACCAGGTAAACCGGGATGCACTCACCAACCGCATTGGTGAACTGGTGAATGAAAAAGTGATTGAAGGCATTGCCCATGTAAATAATGAGTCGAACAAAAAAGAAGGAACCCGCCTGGTAATTGACCTGAAACGGGATGCCATAGCCAATGTCATCATAAATCAGCTATATAAACTCACCGATCTGCAAACCTCTTATGGCATCAATAATGTTGCCATTGCAAAAGGCCGGCCCAAAACACTTAACCTGAAAGAACTGATCAGCGAGTTTGTTGATTTCAGGCATGAAGTGGTGGTGCGCCGTGCCAGATATGAACTGGCTGAGGCTGAAAAGAAGGCGCATATCTTAAGGGGATACCTGATTGCACTGGATCACCTGGATGAAGTGATTGCTCTTATCCGCAGTTCTGCAACTCCTGATACAGCTAAAGACAAACTGGTCAACGCAGGTTGGGGACTGGATGAAGTGCAGGCAAAAGCTATCCTGGAACTTCGTTTGCAACGGCTCACAGGAATGGAAAGGGATAAGATAAAGGAAGAGTTTGATGAACTGATGAAGCTGATTGCTCACTTGAATGAACTGCTGTCAAACGAAGGAATGCGGTTCGATCTGATCAAAAAAGAACTGCTGGAAATAAAGGAGAAATTCGGAGATGTCCGTAAAACTGAAATCACCTACCTGGATGATGAAGTAAAGATCAAAGACCTGATCAAGGAAGAAGATGTGGTCATCACCATTTCGCACCTTGGTTATATCAAACGTACACCTGCCGATGAATACCGGGCGCAAAGAAGAGGGGGCAGGGGAGTGATGGGCGGCCGCACCCGGGAAGAAGATTATATTGAACACCTGTTTGTAGCCTCTACCCACCACACCATGCTTATCTTTACGGAAAAGGGGAGGTGCTACTGGCTGAACATCTGGGAAATACCGGAAGGGGAGAAAACCGGCAAAGGCAGGGCCATTCAAAACCTGATACAGTTGCCGCCGGATGATAAGGTGAAAACCATTATTGATGTAAAGGACCTGAAGGATGAAACATTTGTAAGCAGCCACAACATTGTGCTGTGCACCCGGAAAGGCATTATCAAAAAAACGGCGCTGGAAGATTTCAGCCGGCCAAGGCAAACCGGTATCAATGCCATCACCATTGTAGAGGGTGATGAATTGCTGGATGCAAAACTCACTGACGGCAACAGCGAGATCATGATGGCCGTAAAAAGAGGAAGGGCCATCCGTTTTTCTGAAGAAAAAGTAAGGGCCACCGGCCGCGGGGCCATCGGCGTGGCAGGTATTGAAGCAGACGAACCCGGTGATGAAGTGGTGGGCATGATCTGTGTAAACCCGGAAGAAAAATCATCCAGAACTGTACTTGTTGTAAGTGAAAAAGGATTTGGAAAAAGAACGCCGATTGATGAATACCGCTTTACCAACCGCGGCGGAAAAGGTGTAAAGACAATCAATGTGACCGAAAAAACCGGCAGCCTGGTGGGTATACTGGATGTGGCCGAAACCGAGGATCTGATGATTACCTGCAAAAGCGGTGTTACCATCCGCATGCCTGTAAGCGGCATCAGTGAGCAGGGCAGGGCCACGCAGGGCGTAAAACTGATCCGCCTTGATGAAGGAGATGAGATAGCCGCCATAACCAACCTGCCGGACCAAAACGGTAATGGTGATATCGTAACCGAATCGGATGAAAATACATCTAACGAAAGTTAAAACATTAAAAAACAGCAAATGAAAAAAATCCTCTTCCTGTTTCCTTTAATTTTTTCAGCCGTCCTGGTCCGGGCACAAAATTACGATGCCATTAAAACCATGCTGACACTTGGCCAGTACCAGAAAGCCAAAGAGGACCTGGATAAAAACATGGGAAATGCAAAATTTACCGGCAAGGCAGATGCCTATATGCTGAAAGCAGCGATCTATGCAGCCCTCTCCATGGATAACGCAAATAAAAATACCGCAGCGGGTTTGCAACTTGCCGGCGATGCCGATGCAGCGCTGAAAAAATACAGGGAAATGGATCCTTCCAGCAAACTGCTCGATGATGCCGTTTATCAGGATGCCCCGATAAATCTTTACTCATTTTATTCTTCCGGGGGTTATAATGATTATTTTGCCAAAAAATGGGAAGACGGATACAGCAAACTGAAAAAAGCGGTGGAATATTCAGACTGGCTGATTTCCAAACAAATCATTACTGCACCCATTGATACCACTGTGCTGATACTGGCCGGCGTTACAGCCGAAAACAGCAAGCATAAAGAAGATGGCGCAAAGTATTACGCCCGGCTGGCAGATGCCAAGATCCCCGGCGATGAGTTTGAAAGCGTTTACCGCTTCCTGGTCAGCTATTATTTCGGAAAAAAGGATATGGCCAATTTTGATAAGTATAAAGACCTTGGACAGAGCCTTTATCCCAAAAGTGAGTATTTCACCTATGACAAAGTGGATTTTGCAGTAGGGCTTGTGGATGGATTTGACGAGAAACTGAAAGCCGTGGAAGAATTGCTGGCTGTTGATCCCAATAATTATAAAGCCAACCAGGTGCTGGGCGAAATCATTTATGACACACTCGACTCGAACAAAGAAGGGGCTGTGCTGCCCGCCAATGCAGCCGAGTTGGAAACAAAAATGGTAAATGCCTTTAAAAAAGCGGCTTCGCTGAAACCTGAATCAGAGTTTCCTTACCTGTTTATGGGCGATCACTTTATTTCAAAAGCCGTAAAGCTGAACGAAGCCCGGTCGGCCCATGCCGCTGATATGAAGACCCGTACCAAACCCGGTCAGCCGAATTCAAAAGAAGATATTTCCAAACGGGAAGCCCTGGACAAGCAATATGGCGAAGCGCTGGAAGCTGCCAGGGAGCCTTATGAAAAAGCATCTGAGATTTTTGCCGCAAGGCAAAATATGCAGTTAAGGGATAAGCAACAGTATAAAAAAGCCTGTAACTACCTGGCTGAAATATTTGCCTTTAAAAAAGCGCAGGCAAAAGGTAAACCCGCCGACCAGGCCAAATATGCAGCAGAGGAGAAGAAGTGGAATGACAGGTACGACTCGATTAAATAGAATCGGGAAACAAAAAAAAGTAATTTCTCCAGAAGGTCACTTTGTGTGACCTTTTTGAGAAATTACCTGCTTAACATAATATAAATTATTGGAAAAGGTTACTGTACTTTGTTTTGGGAAACGGGTTTCCTGAGCGGCAATCAATACAGCATCCTTACCTTTATCGTCTCCTTCACCTGTTTGAGCAGCTGAATTGCATGAGAAGAAAGTGTTTTATCCACATCCAGCACCACATAGCCGATATCCTCATTGGTTTTTAAGTATTGGGCAAGTATGTTGATCTTGTTATTGGAAAGCTGGGTATTCATGGCCGACAAAACTCCCGGAACATTATTATGAATATGAAGAATGCGATGGCCTCCCTCCTGCGGCGGCAAAGCCAGCGCCGGTACCGTATGCGATCCAAAAGTGATTCCTGTTTCCAGGTAATGAAAAAGCTTGGCGCTAACGTCTTCCCCAATATTTTCCTGTGCCTCTTCTGTACTGCCGCCAATGTGCGGAGTCAGTAACACATTGGGACAACCCTGCAAGGGTGTTTGAAACAGATCGCCCTGTTTTTCCGGCTCCCAGGGAAATACATCAATAGCTGCGCCTCCCAAATGGCCATCCATAATAGCATTTCTCAATGCTTCCAGATCAACCACAGAGCCACGGGCATAATTGATGAGAATGGCTCCTTTCTTAAAATACCGCAATGAATTTTTATTGATCAGACTCTTTGTGCCGGAAGTTCCGGGAACATGCAGGGTTACAATATCTGAACGGCCAAGCAGTTCTTTAATGGACTTCACTTTCTCCGCATTGCCCAGCGGCAGTTTTACCGCTTCATCAAAAAAAAGCACTTTCATTCCGAGCGACTCGGCCATTACACTTACCTGGCTTCCGATATTGCCGTAGCCGATAATGCCCATTGTCTTTCCCCGCAGTTCATAACTCCCTTTTGACTCCTTCATCCATATCTTATTATGTGCAGCGTTGTTTTTGTCAGGCACTTTCCTGATGAGCATGATGGATGCGCCGATCACCAACTCGGCCACCGACCGGGTATTGGAATAAGGCGCATTGAAAACCACGATGCCGTTCCGGGTGGCCGCCTTCAGATCTACCTGGTTCACCCCGATGCAAAAGCATCCGATGGCCTGCAGTTTTTTTGCTGCATCCAGAATTTTTTTTGTGATCTGTGTTTTGGAACGGATGCCCAGTATGTGCACATCCTTTATTTCCTCAATAAGCTGCTCTTCCGTTAAAGCCTTGTTGATCTTATCCACTTTTTCATAGCCGTGCCTGTGAAAATTCTTTACGGCCACTTCACTTATATTTTCCACGAACAGTATGCGGATCTTGTCTTTAGGATAACTGGTGGTGCCTGCTTTTGTCATACTGCAAATATAGGTTCGGGCTATTAACAGGCGTATGACAGATGGGGAAAACTAAAGACCCCGCCAGGCTTTACTGCTTCTATTTTTGTTTGCAATAAAACCCGTCTCTTGAAGATTTTTTCACTTTGTTTTTTCATTATTGTTCTGCACATTTCCTGCAATAATTCAGGCGGAGAACATGAGGCTGATGATTCCTTGCAGTACTACCCTCCCACCCCGGCTGTGCTTGACAGAAATGAATTCCGTCACTATTACCGCCGGCTAAATGAATTTCTGGATACAGCATTATTGAACAAAGGATTCAACGGCGGCATCCTGGTTGCCAAAAACGGTGCAGTGATTTATGAAAAATACCAGGGCCTAATTCATTTAGGGAAAAAAGACCTGCCTGCCGCCTACCTGTCCGGTAGGCAGGGACAGGCAGACTCACTGACCGCAGCCACTCCGCTGCATATTGCCTCTGCCACCAAAACCTTTACTGCGGCAGCTATCCTGCGATTGATCCAGGAAAATAAACTTCCCCTTACCGATACGCTGAATAAGTTCTTCCCCGGCTTTCCTTATGCAGGCATCACCATTCAGATGCTGCTTTGCCATGGCAGCGGGCTGCCCAACTATCTTTATTTTATGAGCAACGAAAAATGGGATAAAGGCCCGGATGGAAAACGGAACCGAAAGTTTGCCAGTAATAAAGATGTATTGACAATGCTGATGAAGAAAAAACCGGATGCAACCGGCAAACCCGGCGCCCGGTTTAATTATTGCAACACCAATTATGTGCTGCTGGCACTCCTCATTGAACAGGTAACCGGCAAACCTTACCCCGAGTATATGCGGCAAAATTGGTTTGCACCCCTGCAGATGAATAACAGTTTTGTTTTTACATTAAAAGATACGCTGACGGCCACACCTTCTTTTACACCCTCCGGTACATACTGGGGATACGATTTCCTTGATGCTACCTACGGCGACAAGAATATTTATTCCACTCCACTGGACATGCTGAAGTGGGACAAGGCGCTTTACACCGGCCAGATACTCCGTCCTTCTTTGCTTGATTCTGCTTTCAGCCCTTATAGTTTTGAAAAGCAATCAGTGCATAACTACGGTCTGGGCTGGCGCCTTCAATTATTACCTAATGGTAAAAAAGTGATTTATCATTTCGGCAAATGGCATGGTTTCAATGCTGCCTTTGCCAGGCTAACCGATGAAAAAGCCACCATTATCATCCTTGGCAATAAGTTTACCCGGAATATTTATAATGCGGCACATCTCTGTTATGATATTTTCGGCGATTACCGGCAGCGGCAGGTGCCGGATGCAGATGAAATTGACAGCGTAAAAACAACCCTCCTCCCCCGCCCGGAAAAGAAGCATATCAAAAAAAGGAAAGGCTGAATCATTTTATTTCTGCTGATTCTTTCTCAACTTTATGCAGTAATGAAAATCTTATCCGCCGCTGAAATCCGGGAATGGGACCAGTACACTATCCGGCATGAACCCATCACATCAGTTGACCTGATGGAAAGGGCTGCCACTGCCTGTGTAAAATGGCTAATTGAAAATTATCCCGATGCAGAATCTTTTGGCATCTTCTGCGGCAAGGGTAAAAATGGCGGCGACGGCCTGGCCATTGCCCGGATGCTGCTGGAACACAATTATAAAGTAACCGTTCACATTCTCGAGTTCGGTCATAAGGGCGCCGATGAGTTTCAGGCCAACCTTGAAAAACTTCATAAACTGCCGGAAGCGGATATCCATTTCGTACAGTCAGAGGAAAATCTGCATCCCGTTCCGGAAGGTCAAATTATTGTTGACGCACTTTTCGGTTCGGGGCTTAACAGGGCCCTGGAAGGTGTTACGGCACAACTGGTGCGGCATATTAATAATTCCGGCTGTGAAATTGTATCAGTTGATATCCCCGGCGGGTTGTTCACAGACAGGTCATCAAACGGGGCGCTGGCGGTGCGGGCCACCCATACGCTCAGTTTCCAGTGTTTCAAGCCTGCCTTCCTTTTCGCAGAGAACAAAGAGACCGTTGGTGAAATTCATATCCTCGATATAGGTCTTCATCCTGATTATTATAAAAACCTGCAGGTACCCTTTGAACTGACAGATGAAGAAATCATCCGTTCCATTTATAAACCCAGAAACCGTTTCAGTCATAAGGGAAATTTTGGGCATGCGCTGCTGGTAGCTGGCAGCTATGGTAAAATGGGTGCTGCTGTGCTGGCTGCAAATGCCTGCTTGCACAGCGGGGTGGGTTTGCTTACCTGTCATATTCCCAAATGCGGTTATGAAATTCTGCAGACAGCCATTCCCGAAGCGATGGTGATGACAGATTTCAATTCCTCCTTCATCACAAAAGTTGAAGATAATCTTTCAAAATATGATACAATTGGTATCGGTCCCGGGATTGGCACGGCATCTGAAACAAAAATGATGCTGCGTGAAATTTTTGATACTTACAGGAATCCGTTAGTACTGGATGCTGATGCATTGAATATTCTTGCCGCACAAAAGGATTTGTTTCAATTGGTGCCGGCGGGCTCCATTCTTACTCCCCACCCGAAGGAGTTTGAACGGCTTTTCGGGGAATCATCCAATGACTTTGAAAGAATACCCGTTGCCCTGCAAAAAGCAAGGGAATTAAACTGTATCATCATTCTTAAAGGCCACCACAGTTTTATTGCTACCACCGCTGGCCAGGGTTTCTTCAACTCAACCGGTAATGCCGGTATGGCCACGGGGGGCAGTGGCGATATACTGACCGGAATTTTAACCGGCTTGTTGGCTCAGGGTTATAGCTCCGTTGAGGCTGCTATTCTGGGTGTTTATCTGCACGGGCTGGCCGGCGATTTGGCTGCAAAAGAATTTTCAATGGAAGGTATGGTAGCAGGAGATATTATTGCAGGATTAGGAAGGGCTTTTCAGCAATTACAAGGCTGAAAAAAATCAGCGGCATACCCCCCTTTAACTCACATACAATCAATGCTTTGAAGCATCTTATCCCTCATTTCCGGTTTAGGATTTAGCGTTTACAAATTCGACTCCTTCCCCCTATCTTTGCCGCCTTCGACCGCCGAAGTCCCGAAGGCTTTCGGGACGAAGGCGGTCTTTGATTAATTCTGGTTAAGAATCAACTCTTATGGACAAATTGATCTATCTCGTTCCCGTCATGGGCCTGCTTGGATTACTCTATACCCTTTTGAAGTTCAACTGGGTGGCAAAACAGGATCCGGGCAACGAAAGAATGAAAGACATCAGCAACCACATTGCCGAAGGGGCTATGGCTTTTTTAAGAGCCGAATGGAAAATACTTGGCTACTTTGTGGTGATCGTTGGTATCTTACTTGCGGTGATGGCTTCCACCAATCCCCACTCTCACTGGCTTATTGCAGGTGCTTTTGTTATCGGGGCTGTTTGTAGCGCCACAGCCGGTTATATTGGGATGAAAGTGGCCACCAGGGCCAATGTAAGAACGGCCAATGCAGCCCGTACCAGTTTAAGCAAGGCATTAAATGTTTCTTTTACCGGCGGCTCTGTAATGGGTCTTGGTGTGGCAGGTCTTGCTGTGCTGGGCCTGGGTGGTTTGTTCATTGTTTTTCGTCAAATTTTTGCAGCCGGCGCTCCGGTTGATTCAAAAGAAATGCTGATGGCAATTGAAGTGCTCACAGGTTTCTCACTGGGCGCTGAATCCATTGCCTTATTTGCCCGTGTAGGTGGCGGTATTTATACCAAGGCTGCCGATGTGGGCGCTGACCTGGTAGGAAAAGTGGAAGCAGGTATTCCGGAAGATGATCCAAGGAATCCCGCCACCATTGCAGATAATGTAGGCGATAATGTGGGCGATGTTGCCGGTATGGGCGCCGACCTTTTTGGTTCCTATGTTGCCACAGTACTGGCAACAATGGTACTGGGACAGGAAACAAAATCTCTGGATGAATTTGGCGGCCTTGCTCCAATCCTTTTGCCAATGCTGATTGCGGGTATAGGAATAATTTTCTCTATTGCAGGAACATGGTTTGTTCGTGTTAGCGATAATGCAGGTATTAATACTGATAATGTGCAGAAAGCCCTGAACATGGGCAACTGGGGTTCAATAATATTAACTGCCCTTGCTTCGATAGGTCTTGTTTATTTTGTTTTGCCTGAAACAATGGTGCTTCGTGGTCATGAGTTCACAAAATGGGGTGTGCTCGGCGCTATTGGTGTCGGGCTTGTGGTAGGTACTTTAATGAGTATTATCACCGAGTATTACACCGCCATGGGCAAGCGTCCGGTTAAATCAATCATACGTCAGTCATCCACTGGTCATGCCACCAACGTAATTGGCGGTTTGGCGGTGGGAATGGAATCAACATTCCTGCCCATACTGGTTCTTGCAGGCGGTATCTGGGGTTCGTATGAATGTGCAGGTTTATATGGTGTGGCCATTGCCGCTGCAGGCATGATGGCAACAACAGCTATGCAGTTAGCCATTGATGCCTTTGGCCCTATTGCTGATAATGCAGGCGGCATTGCCGAAATGAGCGAATTGCCAAAAGATGTAAGGGAAAAAACAGATGTACTGGATGCAGTGGGTAATACAACTGCAGCTACAGGAAAAGGCTTTGCCATTGCCTCGGCTGCCTTAACTGCACTGGCGCTGTTTGCCGCTTTTGTGGGAGTGGCCATGCCGGATAATCAGCATATTGATATTTATAAAGCCGAAGTGCTTGCTTCATTATTTGTAGGTGGTATGATTCCGCTTATATTCTCATCGCTGGCAATCCGTGCCGTAGGCCAGGCTGCCATGAGTATGGTGGAAGAAGTTCGCCGCCAGTTCCGCACTATACCCGGAATTATGGAAGGCACAGGTACACCGGAATATGATAAATGTGTGGCTATTTCCACCAGTGCGTCTATTAAGAAAATGTTGCTGCCCGGCGCCATCACTATTATCTCACCGCTGGTGATTGGTTTCCTGTTGGGACCTGAATCGTTAGGAGGTTTTCTTGCCGGGGCAACAGTTAGCGGGGTGCTGATGGGCATGTTCCAGAATAATGCCGGCGGCGCCTGGGATAATGCCAAGAAATCATTTGAAAAAGGCGCTGAGATAAATGGGGAAATGTTCTACAAGAAATCGGAGCCGCATAAAGCATCTGTAACCGGAGATACAGTAGGTGACCCTTTCAAGGATACTTCCGGCCCCTCGATGAACATCCTTATTAAACTGATGTCAATCGTTTCCCTGGTTATTGCCCCTACCCTTGCACAAATTGAAGCAAAACAAAATAAAGCCTCTCACAGCACCCAAATAACCGTAACGGCTGACAACAATGCTGAAAACGAACTGGTAAAAGCGTTGCGGGCCGACGGGCTGATTGAGGGAGCCAATTACAGCATTGAACTGAGTGGCGACTCTTTATTGATCAATGAGAAGCTGCAGCCTGCTGAAGTATTGGAAAAATACCGTAATCTTGTGCAGGGACAAACCAAACTGAAATTAGTCAGCAAAGAAGATATTAAACAGGAGTAAGCCACCTCAAAAGCTTAATCAGAACCATTACATCAAATCCTGCTGTGTCTACAGCGGGATTTGTTTTTTTATACCACTCCTTCCCATAATTCTTTAAATTTGAATGATGAAAACCGGTTTTCGATTCATAAGTGCCCTCATTCTTTTATCAGCTATTTCATCTTCAGTCATAGCACAAATTGACCCGGTAGCTACCGGGTGCAAGGAAGCGGATGATATTGCCCGGATGGAAAGGCTGGGTCATGAACGGATTACGGAAAGAGGGGGAGCCACACAGGCTTCGGCCAACTTTGATGTAAAATATTACCGCTGCGAATGGGAAGTGAACCCGGCCATCCGGTATATTACCGGCAAAGTAACCGTGTATTACCTGATGACCGCAGCTTCCAGTTCTGTTTCTCTCGACCTGATGAATGGCCTTATAGTTGACAGTGTTAAACAACGAAGCAATACTCTTTCTATACTACATACTTCGAATCTTTTACAGGTGAATTTTCCCGCTTCTGTTAATGCGGGGGTGATGGACTCCATCAGTATTTATTACCGGGGCATACCTCCCAATACCGGGTTTGGTTCTTTCGTTCTCAGCACTCATGCCGGTATACCTGTTATGTGGACGCTGAGTGAACCTTACGGCAGCCGTGACTGGTGGCCATGCAAAAACGGGCTGGATGATAAAGCCGATTCAATTGATATTTTTATAACCAACCCCGTTGCCTACAAAGCAGCTTCCAACGGATTGCTTCAGAGTGAAACGCTAACTGCCGGCGGTACAAAAAGAACGGCCTGGTGGAAACACCGCTACCCTATCACCAGCTATCTTGTATGTTTTGCTGTTACCAACTATACAGTTTTCAACAACTCTGTTCAGTTAGGAGCAGTTACACTGCCCATGCAAACCTATTGCTATCCCGAAAGTGTCAATTCATTCCAAACCAATACACCGATGGTGCTGAATGCCCTGCAGCTTTTCCATAATCTTTTTGGAGAGTACCCCTTCATTAAAGAAAAATACGGCCATGTTCAGTTCAGCTGGGGCGGCGGCATGGAGCACCAAACGGCATCTTTTATTGTGAACGCTGGCGAAGGCCTGATGGCGCATGAACTGGCCCATCAATGGTTCGGCGATAAAATAACCTGCGGCAGCTGGGAAGATATCTGGCTTAATGAAGGGTTTGCCACACATCTCACCAGTATTTACATGGAAGCAAAATATCCGTCCACTATCCTTAACAACCGCAGAAATGAGATCAACAGCATCACTTCCCAGCCCGGCGGTTCGGTTTGGGTAAATGATACAAACAGTGTGGGGCGCATCTTTGACGGGCGGCTGAGTTATACTAAAGGTTCGCACTTGCTGTACATGCTGCGCTGGATCATGGGTGATTCGGCATTTTTCAAAGCTATGCGGGACTATCTAACTGACCCCTTGCTGAGCTTCGGGTATGCAAAAACAAGCGACCTGAAAAGACATCTTGAAAAACACGCCGGTAAAGACCTGAGTTATTTTTTTAACCCGTGGTTCAAAGGCCAGGGTTATCCCAGCTACCGGGTGGAATGGACGCCGCTTGGAAGCAGTTATGTAAAAATTAAGATGAGTCAAACCACTTCTCATAACTCTGTTCCCTTTTTTGAACTCCCGGTAGCCCTCCGGTTTCAAAATACTGCACAGCAAAAGACAATAGTGGTTGACAATAAATTTAACGGGGAAATATTTATCCGTTCACTCGGGTTTACGCCAGATACGGTTTTTATTGACCCTGAATACTGGCTTATCAGTAAAAACAATACCAGCCAAAAAAATTCAATCACCGATGGCCCACAAAATGTGGTTCAGGTATTTCCTAACCCCGTTGGAAACCAGTTTTATGTATGGCTGCGAAATTTTACCTCGCCCATGGCTTCGGTAAGTTTATATAATGGTCTGGGCCAGATGGTGTTTTCAAAAAACCTTGCCCTGCAGAGCGGTTCTGAGTTTTTTGAAGTCCCCTCCGGTCACCTGGCTTCCGGAATTTATTACCTGCATGTGAGAACAAACAACGGGATACATGTGACCAGGAAAGTCCTCAGGTAACAAACTTTATCCCGGTTTAACTGTTGCTTAGCCTGATATGTAACTTTTCTATCCTCATCCCGTCTCACCGTTAACCCATGTTAAAAAAACCTAAATAAGGTTACACCCGGTCTGTCTTACGAAAATAATCGTATATTCGGGCATAAATTAAACGATATGTCTGCACCCAAACTGATAAAACCCACTGAAAGCGAACTGGAAATACTCCAGATCCTTTGGGACAAAGGTCTTGCTACCGTAAGGGAAGTGCATGAAGGTTTATCTCGCATTAAGGATGCCGGCTACACCACCACCCTGAAACTGATGCAGATTATGCATGAAAAGGGACTGGTAAAAAGGGATGATTCCATGCGGACCCATGTGTACCAGGCGGCGGTGTCAAGAGAAAAAACCCAAAAGCACCTGTTGTCAAAAATGATAGACAACCTCTTTGGCGGTTCACCCACCCAACTGGTCATTCAGGCGCTGGGCGATGAAAAGCGCAAAGCAAGTCCCGATGAACTGGAAAGGATCCAGGCATTACTCGACAGTCTTAAAAAATAACCATGCTTAACCAGGCCAACTTTCTGCAATCACTCGGTTGGGGTGTGATCAACAGCCTTTGGCAGCTTGCCTTTTTATGGGTGATATACCAGTTGATTACTGCTGTCTTCAAAAAAACAAGACCGGCAGCCAGGGGTGTGCTGAGTGCAGTACTGCTGACAACCGGGTTTGTTTGGTTCATTTATACATTCTTTACAGCCTATACGGGTAATAGCAGCGGTCATAGCAACCCGGTTTTTTTCGGCGGATATGGAAATGAAGATGTCAATCAATGGCTTTCAAAAGTACTGCCCGCAGCCTCACTTGTTTACCTGGTTTTGCTTCTTTTGCCCCTGATGCGTTTTATCCGCAATTACCGTTATGTTCAGGTACTTCGCCAGTATGGTCTATCAAAAATAGATCCTGAGCGGAGGTTGTTTGTTGATATGCTGGCAAAACGGATGGGGATCGGCAGGCCGGTTCATATCTGGTTGTCAGAATGGGTTACTTCGCCCATAACCGTTGGCTGGCTGAAACCGGTTATACTGGTACCTCTTGCCGCCGTCAACCACCTGTCTCCTCAACAAATGGAAGCGGTGCTGTTACATGAACTGGCGCATATCCGGCGCTACGATTATCTGCTAAACCTTATTCTCAATTTCATACGGACTGTTTTGTACTTCAACCCGTTTGCCAGGGCCTTTTTAAAGATAGTGGAAACAGAACGGGAAAAGAGCTGCGATGAAATGGTGCTGCAGTTTCAATATGATGCGCATCAATATGCTTCTGCCCTGCTCACACTTGAAAAAACCAGCCGGGATTTCAAAATCCTGATACTGGGAGCTGCCGGCGCCGGCAAGGATTTACTGCACCGCATTGAAACCATCATGGGTGTTCAGCAAAAGCAAAAAAAATCCTTTCAGCGTTTCACCGGACTCCTGGCCACTCTTTTTTGTATTATTTCTGTAAATGCCATACTTGTACTTGGGAATATTACAGGTAGCCCGGGTATTTCGTATAAAAGCCGGATTGCTGCAACACCAATAACCGCGGTAAACTATAACAGCATCAACCCTGCAACAGAAGAAATGGAGCTTGCCGGGCAAACATTGCTTAACCACCCCGGGCATAGTGCCGGAAGCGGAATAAAAAAGCCCCTGACGCCCAATCCGGTTCCGGTTGCAGATATTGAGGCCAACCCTGATCTTATTCAGGTAAACTTCAATGAAAAGCCTGGAGCAGAACTGGACAAAGAAGAAGAAGCGATCATAAAAGAAGCCATGGAGTCATCCAAAAAAGTGCTGGAAGGCACCCAGTGGAAAATGATTGAAAAAAGCCTTGCCGATGTATTCAGCCGGCAGGAGAAAGAGCAACTGAAAGCAGAACTGAAAAATGAGATGTACAAGTTTGACTGGGAAAGTTGGGAAAATAAACTGCGGCTTGCTTATGATAATGTGAACTGGGAAAAGGTAAGCAACCAGCTGAACAATGCCATTTACAGACTCCGTACAGACAGTGTTATAAAAGTTTATTCTGAAGCATTGGGCCAGATAAGCCTTGCCAGGAAAGAATTGCAGGAACTTTGCATTCCGGGTATACCCGACACCGATATATCATTAAAATCGCTGGCGGAAAAACAACGCCAGTTACAAAAAGAAATCAACAGGCTGAAGGCAGCCCGCCAAAAGAAGATTGTTCATCTTTAAACCTTAGTTCAGTAAGAACGGGGACAGGCTTCACTGTATTTATTCCCCATCAGGAACCCGAATACAATTTCATGCGTACCGTTATTGTAGGGGCTGAGGATATTTCTTTTATCCGAACGGTCATAAGAGTAGCTTACGTTAAAAGTATTGCTCACATTTAATCCAAGCATTCCGGCATACCCGTCCTGATACCGGTAACTGCCCCCCAGCCACAGCAGGTCCCTGAACTGCAGTTTTAAATTCGCCTCCGGCTGAAATTCCCGGATGGAACTGCCTTTGATGTACTTGACCATGATAGAAGGAACAGCATTTATATCATCACTAATTAGAACCCTGTACCCGGCAGTAAGAAACAAGTGGGGTACAAACCTGCCTTTGGTGAGTATGGCCGTGTTGTTATCCACAAAGTCTATCGTTTGCGGTATCACCTGCTGAACAGCAAATCCGGCAAAGTAATCACGGGCATAAAGCCACAAGCCGGCCGACATGGTGGGCCTGATTTTCCTCAGCGCCCTTGTAATATCCGAAGCCGTTGCAGGATCCACATCATTCCCGGTGCCGTTACCGTCAAAATCATGCTTGCTTCTGTCAAGGCTTACAGTAGTAATACCGGCTGAGAAACCACCGGAAAGGTTGGTGGTGGGATTAAGGCCAAGATGATAAGCATAAGAAGCAGTGGCGCTGAAAAAATTAAAACTGCCGGTACGGTCGTTCATCAGTGTCATACCGATACCATGATGCGGTTCGGCAGCCGTGTAATTTTCCCAGTAATATCTTCCCCGCGGGTTTTCGCCGGGTATCCGGAATGAAGTAGATGAAAGACGGTAATCTTTCTTTCCAATGGGGCCATGCACGGAAAGATAGGTAGTCAGGGGCGCCCCGTTAATACCTACCCACTGATCCCTTACTGACATCTTCAGGTCGGTATAATTATCAATACCTGTTATAGCAGGATTGATGATATAGGGATTTACCACATACTGGGTATAATGCGGCTTTTGCTGGGCATTGGCCAGCAGCGCACTGCCAAGTAAGGTTACTACCGTTTGAAAAATCTGTTTCATAAGTTACCTGATTAAATCCACATATCCTGTTAGCGGCGCCCGGCCGTTTCGGGGCGTTACTACATAATAGTAAGTGCCCACCGGTGCGTCTTTCCCGTTAATTTTTCCATCCCATGGCTTCGAATATCCCACAGAGCGAAATACCAGCTGGCCATAGCGGTTCACCACTTCAAGAGTACAGCCCGGATAGCTTTCAAGATACCTTATCACCCAGGTATCATTTACGCCATCACCGTTCGGACTGAAGATATTGGGTATATCGGGTTTCTTCAGCACTTTGACAAACATAGTATCCCAGGCGCTGCAGCCCTTATCGGTTGTTACAGTAAGTCTGAAGTACATATCATCCGGCGGCCGGGCTATCGGCATGGTGATCGTTGAATCATCCAGGTAGCGGCCGGGTGACCAGAAATAAGTTATGGGATAAGATACATTCACCGTAGGGGTAAGCTGCACCTGTCCTCCTTCCAGCATAAATTTCGACGGCCCTGCATTTACCGGGGGATACGGATTTACAGATACTGTTTGGGTAAAGGTGGTGCTTCTGCAATTAAAGCTGTTATAGATATACAGGGTTACATCATAAGTGCCCACTGCTGCATAGGTATAACTGAAAGAGGGAACTGTCCGGGTATTGCCGTCATCCATGTCCCAGACAAGTGATTGCAGGGTGCCGTCCATCGGGTTGCTGGTATTGGTAAAAGTGATGCTGCCGCCGATACATACATCCACTTTGTCCGTGGTAAATGAAGCAAGCGGTTGCGGATGAATGGTGTTCAGTGTAATAGTTGTATCATGCACACAGCCGTCGGCACTGGTAACCTGCAGATTTACACTATATAAGCCAACAGCAGCATAACTGTGTGAAGGATTAACTGCCGTGGATGTATTAACCGGACCGCTGCCCGGGTCGCCAAAATTCCACAGGAAAGTAAGTGAGCTTTGGGCTGCGCCGGGAATCGTCGTTGTATTGTTAAATGTTACATTGGCATTGGGGAGGCAACTGATAGCCGGGAATGTAAAATTAGGTCTTGCCAGCGGTTTTACATCTACCGGTATCACTTTAGGTGTGCTTACACAGCCATTGCTGGTAATAACATTCAGCGTAACATTAAATGTTCCGTAAGTGAGGAACGTATGTGTAAACGGCGCCCCGCTTGTTCTTATCAGCACAGGAGTTCCGTCATTGAAGTTCCATCTCCATTGTATAATAGAACCTTCCGTTGAAACAGAATTATCCGTGAAAGTAGCGGCCTGCCGTTCACACACAGGAGCACTTACACTGTAATCGGCTGTAGGCGGCTGCCATACTTTGATGGTTTGGGTAAGGCTGTCCATACAGCCCATGTTTGATGTGTATTTGTATTTGATGGTGTGTACACCGGGCCCGGCCACTGCAGGGTTAAATAATCCTGTTGGCGATACACCCGGACCGCTGAACACACCGCTGCCGGGCACCCCTCCTATTTCAGATGCTTGTGTTATCTGGTAAGGCGGTGCATCCATGCAAATATTGGGTATGGGTGTAAACTGCACCAATGGCGCAGCATTCACGGTAATGGTCCGCAATGTATCATCCACACATACACCGCCCGAATAAGCCCGGTAACGAATGACAAAGTTGCGGGTAAGCGGCAACTGGAAGTTGGCATAAAGATGTTTGTATACTTTACCGGTAAACGGAGTATTATCAGTATCAAATACAGCAGGGAAATTCACATTGTCCCAGTATATTTCCACTTTGGTAATGGTGCCCGGGAAAACGGTAGATGCTTCCACAATGGCCACTGAATCATTGGCGCAAAGCCCGGTGGGGTTCAGCAGGGTAAACCTGGCTTGCGGGAAACTGCCGTTCACAAATATGGTTTGAACAATCGTATCACGGCAACCGCGGTTGGTTGTAACTATCAGGCGTACATTATAAGGACCGACTGCGGTATAGCTGTGCTGCGGGTGTTGCTGGGTGGATGTGCCGCCATTTCCAAAATCCCAATCCCATGCTGTAATAGTATCCGGTGCAGCCACTGAACTGGTATCGGTAAACTGAGCATAAGTATCATTCAGGCAAACTTCAGGAATAATGAACCCGGCAAGGGGTTTCGCATAGATTACTACTTGCTGCGATGGGTTAATGCTTACACATCCTTTGTCAGTAGTTACAACCAGCGTAACATTATAGGTGCCTGCGGCTGCATACACATGGGTCGGGTTTTGCTGGGTGGAGGTGCCGCCATCGCCAAAATCCCATGCCCAGCTTACAATGGTTCCGGAATTAGCCACCGACAGATCGGTAAATACAACAGCACCGGTTTCGCAGGATGGTGTACTGTGGCTGAAATTGGCCGTTGGTAATGCGTTCACTAAAATAGTACCGGTAGCCATAGCAGGGGCGCAGATGCCCGTTGTAGTCACTGTATAGTTAAATGTTCCGGAAACAGTTGGCGAACCGCTGATGGTAAATGTACCTCCCGCAAATGATCCCGTTACACCGGCTGGTAATCCGGTAACACCGGCCCCGGTACCTGTACCACCCACTGCATAAGTTATATTGGTAATAGGTGAATTGACACAAAGTTCCTGGTTATCTGTTCCCGGCGCTGATGTAAGATTTATCGTGGCATCGGGATTAACAGTAATGGTTCCCGTTGCCGTAGGGTTCACACAGGGGCCAGTAGTGGATACAGTATAACTAAATGTTCCGCTTGCAGTAGGTGTACCGGAAATGGTGATTACACCACCTGCATACGATCCGGTGACTCCTGCAGGTAAACCAGTAACGCTGCCGCCATTAGTGCTGCCGCCAACGGCATAGGTGATGTTGATGATAGGTGTATTGATACAAACCGTCTGGTTATCTGTACCAGGGGCTGAAGTAAGCGTTACCGTTCCGTCAGCAGTTACTGTAATGGTGCCTGTGGCGGTCGGATTCACGCAGGGGCCGGTGGTATTTACTGTATAATTAAATACTCCGCTCACCGTAGGTGTACCCGAGATAGTAATCACACCACCGGCGAATGAACCGGTAACTCCGGCCGGCAAGCCTGTAACACTGCCACCGGTACCGCTGCCGCCTACGGCATAAGTAATATTGGTAAGCGGTGTATTAATGCAAAGCGTTTGGTTATCTGTACCCGGCGCTGAAGTAAGCGTTACCGTTCCGTCAGCAGTTACTGTAATGGTGCCTGTGGCAGTCGGATTCACACAAGGACCGGTAGTTGTTACTGTATAATTAAATGTTCCGCTTGCAGTAGGTGTACCGGAAATGGTGATTACACCACCTGCATACGATCCGGTGACTCCTGCAGGTAAACCAGTAACGCTGCCGCCATTAGTGCTGCCGCCAACGGCATAGGTGATGTTGATGATAGGTGTATTGATACAAACCGTCTGGTTATCTGTACCAGGGGCTGAACTCAGGGTTATAGTACCATCATTCAGGACGGTGATCGCCATGGAGAATATTGTGCTCTCGCAACCGATGGTTGTTTCCACCTGCAAGGTTGCTGTGTAAGTACCGGGAGCCGTATAGGTATGCACTTCATTGGTGCTGGTAGTGCGGACCACTACGGGTGAACCATCGCCGAAATCCCATGTCCATTGCGCCAGTGTGGAAGAACCCGAAGGTGTTGACTGATCGGTAAAAGTAATAGGCACATTGGGGCAGAATGGCGGGGTGACGGAAAATTGGGCTGTAGGGACCGGATCCAGGTTCACTATATGATAAACTGTATCGGCCAGGCAGCCCACATCTGTTACCAGGGTATATCCTACATTATAGGCCCCGGGGGCGGCATAGGTGTGAGTGGGGTTATTGATGGTACTGGTATTGCCGTCGTCAAAATCCCAGAACCGGCTGCTTACCGGCCGGCCACCTGTATTCGAATTATCAAAGAAAGCGACAGGCGAGTTGAAACATCCGTTGGTAGTAAAAGTAAAATCAGCCACCGGGGGTTCAAAAACTTCAAGGTCAAAATCTATTTCCTGCAGGTTGCCGCATCCATCTGGCGTGGGGTTGATGGCAAATACTTTGATGGGGTAAGTGCCTATAGCAGTTATTGTGTAAAGACGGGGAAGTCTGTACTCATAAATAGTGCGCCCGGCCACCACCCAGGATGAATCTTCGGTTAAAGGTGCCCCGCCATTATAAATAGTAGTGTCATTAAAACCCATGGCGTTCAGCGGCGGGCCGAATATCCAGTCAATTTTCGTGGGCCGGTAAGGAAAGACCATTGAAAGCCTGAAGGGCGTATTGCGGCAGGTGGCCGGGAAGGGTACGGTGCCGAAAGGATTTTTAACTTTAATAAATTGAAAAAGGTCTTTGATATTGGTACCGGCATTATAACCATATGACTCAAAGCTGCCATACCCATAAGCAATGGCAGTGAAACCGGAGTCAGATTGAATAAGATGCTGGCCAACTGTGACGCCTGTACGTATATAAGAATAATTAGGGTCGCCGGGATGCGGAATAAAAGCAGCTGGTGCAACCGGGACACCATCCAATCGGAAAGAAGTAAGCGCAGTGCCTGTATTTGGTATCACAACATTGATATAATGCTGTGTAATCGCAAAATTGGGAGTAGCGTTCCAAAGCACCCTGTTGATATGCTGTTCAACAGGACTTAAGTAAATTACCTCGGGGTCGCCGGGTGAGCCATTTCCACAAGCCCCCTGAGAGGTAATATATTGTGCTACCATGATGGGTTTATCTGCCTCAATTAGTTGTGGAGAGTTAAAACCAGTCCCGCCGATTTGATAATAAAAATTGTTTGTCAGGGGCGCCCCTACCGGCCCCCCATTTCGTGTTACTACGGTTGTGGGGTCTGCTACACAGATCCGATAAAAATTATTACCCATATTGGGCGCAGTACCAACAGTAAGATATTTCTTGCCCCAGGCAGCCTTTGGTACTGACTGCACCATATAATTATCTGAAGAAGATGAAGTAGGGTTAACAGTACAGGTGATGCTGATACGTCCGCTTCCTGAAAATACCCCTATTTTTTTACAACCAGCCCCCGTATTGATACTTTTTACTAAAGAACCTGTTAGGTCCACCCCCTGGTCAGGTGGAGGGGCAGGTGGAGCATTGGTGAACTGCCCCATTACATTATAAATCTGCCCCTGGGTTAAGGTAATAGTATAAGTATTTCCGGCAGTCCATCCGCCAATTGTATTAGCTGAAGGAGTTATTTCTACCGTTGTGGTTCCGGTATCAGCAGCTATAACATAAAACCAGCAATGAGAATTATCATTGTTAGAAATATTAGTAAAGTTTATAGAATAGTATTCTTTCCCCAGTGTATTGGTAGGATAAAGTATAGTTGCCCCTGACACATTCTGATTGTAGATATGTGCATATGCCACTATGGCTTTGTCACTGGTAATATGTATCCCCTTGCTATGATAACCTTCTGTTAACAAGCGGGCATCCTGCGGAGCAACTTTAGGAATAGGTGCAGAAGTCACAACACCGCCTGCCGGAACAAAATAAGTTTGTGTATAACCCAATGCAGGAATGGAAACGGTAACATTTGAATTCTGATCGGCAGCGAAATACAGCACCATTTGTTGAGAATTTCCCCCACCTACCATACGTTCATGATAGCCATATCCCAGCCAAAAATCTTTTCCTTTATTGGAAAAGTCCTGTGCAGACGTAATGTTGCAAACGAGTGCTGTTAGTACAAGGGTACTTAAACCGCAGAGTTTTCGCATTAGTACAATGTCCTGAATATTCAGAAAGCGGCACAAATTTAAATAAAAGCTGCTGAAATTCTTATGTTCCGGGGGGATAAATTCAGTTCAGAGCCATGAAAAAATACAATTGTAAACTAAAAGGTTAGGCAGCCTGGTCTGTTTTCAATGTTCGAACGCCATTTGCCTCTGAAGGGAGAACATTTTTTAGCTTACAAAACACCTGACCCGTACCATTTTTTCGCCCTGTATTACAGTCGGTGAATTTATAACCATCCTTCAGGTATTATAATAAAAGGGCATTTATTATTTTTTTAAACTCTAATTTCCGGAAATCTGAATAATTTGCTGGTTTTCAGTACACTATTTCCACAATCTTGTTTTTGTTTAACCCGTGGCAATTGTTTACAGATACATGCCGCTATTGGATAAAATATTTGCAATATTTAATTCATGTATCTCTCCTAACTTTTTGATTAAGTTGATATTAATTATTTTTCTACCAGCCTTATCATTTGGCAATGATTTGAATGTTAAAAGCTTTAAGAAATCCCAATAAATTTAGTATGCGGCTGCCGCCATATAGGTACGTTTACCTCCATAGTTTGCCTGTATAGGGCTCAATTAAATCTGGCCGTATTACCAGAAATTGGTTGGCCGGGCTTAGCCGTTTTGGGAATTGTGACGCTTATTGCTGCTTTTAAGCTTCAACCGGTCTTTTCAAAAGCCAGTATGCTGGGATGTGGATAAATTAGTGAAACAAGGGACAAGGAACAAGGGACAAGGAACAAGGGACAAGGGACAAGGGACAAGGAACAAGGGACAAGGAACAAGGAACAAGGAACAAGGAACTCACCTGCACTAAAGCTACTGTGAGCAAGGATGAATAAAGGTGAATAAAATAATTTACCGCTGTTGTGCCGGGGCTGGCGGAGGCACTGTCTTGGGTTTGGAGTGCCCTCCCCCATCCTCAAACTTCTTGCAGGTTTTGGGAAGCCGGTTATAGGCATCTTCTGCCGCAGGCACATCATCTGCATCATAGCCACAGTTGGCTATATAGGCTTTTATTTCTTCAATATTTATCCTGTCGGTAATGTACTTCACTTTTGTTTCGCCTTTTTTGTAGTTCACAGTAATTTCCAATATGCCGTCATACGGCTTTAAGTAAGCCTCAATTCGTTTTTTGCAGTTCTCGCAAAGGGCATTGGGGGTTTTAATGGTGGCGGTAACCACCGGCTTCACCTGCGCCTGCGCTGACAATACAACACCGGATATTAACAGTAATGGCAAAAGAAATTTTTTCACACTTATTAAGAAGGGTTGAAATGAAAAAAAGCTGCTTTGGATACCGGAAACCCGTTCCTCCGGCCAACCGGCGGGGAGGTCAGGAGGGGCTGTTTCCGTTCCAGTTTGCCGGGTTATCCCGCCAGTTTAACAAAACATCCAGCTGGTCTGCCGGAACAATGCCTTTCTGCAGGGCCAGTTCAATCAGGGTTGGGTAATCCGTAAGTGAATAATACTCCAGGGATGCTTTTGCAAAAGCTTCCGTTGCCACGGAGAAGCCATAATTAAATATCGAAACCATGCCGGTCACCTGCAGGCCCTGTTCTTTCAGCACATCTACCACCTGCAGGCTGCTTTTACCGGTGGAAACCAGATCTTCTATAACAACAGTCTTCTGCCCTTTTTCATAAAAGCCTTCTATCTGGTTGCCCAGTCCATGTTCTTTGGGTTTGGGGCGCACATAGATATAGGGCAGTTTCAGCTGATCGGCCGCCATGGCGCCCCAGGCGATACCTGCCGTGGCCACACCTGCCAGCAGTTCGGCACCCGGAAATTTTTCAAAGACCAGGTTGCACATTTCCGACTTTATAAAATCCCGGATAAAAGGAAAGGAAAGCGCTTTCCGGTTGTCGCAGTAAACAGGGCTTTTCCAGCCGCTGGCCCAGGTATAGGGCTGCCCGGGATTTAATTTTATGGCGTTAACCTGCAGGAGTTTTTCGGCTACGGCTTTGGCATCTGTCATTATACGAAGGTACAAGGCACAAGGGACAAGGGACAAGACTTAAAGAGCTAATTTTCCTATTTTTATTTACTATGTCAAAAGAACTGGAAGACAGGTTTCAGAATTATGCAATAGCGGTTCGGGACTTCTGTACCAGGATTAAATGGGATATAATTAACCGGGAATACATAGGGCAGGTAATCCGGGCAAGCGGTTCCGTCAGCGCTAATTATACAGAAGCTTCTGATGACTTAGGAAAGACCGATGAGAAAATGAAAATTAAAATAGCAAGACGGGAGGCCAAGGAAAGCATAAAATGGCTTGACCTGATTCTTACCTATGGCGACAAGGAACTGGATAAAGAAAAAGTAGTTCTTATTGATGAAGGTAATCAAATAAGAAAAATTCTATCCTCAATCATTATTAAGTTAGAGAGCCGAAAGGAGAAACCAAACTAAGGCTTTCTTGTACCTTGACCCTTGTATCCTGTGCCTTGTTTCTTGTACCTTGTGCCTTTATCAATATGTTTATCAAAATTTATTTTAACGACAAACCGCTTTTTCTCTGTGATGCAGTGGATGAAGTGCTGCAGCCCTATATTCATCATGATGATGCCATTTTTATTGATGAGTTGAATACACATACGGTAAAGTCAATGATACATGAAATGGAACAACCGGAAATTCATGCCGGGGTTTTCTACCATCCCGGTCTTAAAGAACTGAAAAAAGCCTTTTATAAAAAATTCACCGTGGTACAGGCGGCAGGCGGCCTCGTACAAAATGGGCAAAAGAAGATACTGATGATCTTCCGCCGGGGGAAATGGGACCTGCCCAAGGGCAAACTGGGTAAGGGTGAAACACTGGAAGACTGCGCCATCCGGGAAGTAGAGGAAGAAACCGGGTTGCAGCATGTAAAACTGCTTTCGCCGCTTACCATTACTTACCATACCTATCATGAAGGTGCAAGGTTCATTCTCAAAGAATCGCACTGGTATGCCATGCAGGTAAATGGTGAACAGCGGCCAGCGCCCCAAATAGCAGAAGGCATTACCGAAGTGAGATGGGTTACTGCCGCAGAAGCTGAAAATCTATTTCCGGAGTGTTATCCCACTGTATCAGATGTGATAAAAAAGTTTTTCTCAGAGTGACCGCGGTTTGCTGAAATCCCTTTTTGGAATGATGGCAACAGTAAGCCTGCTTACACAAACCAGTTTTTCATTTTCATTACAGATCCTAATATCCCATACCTGGGTGCTTTTGCCGAGATGGATCGGCGTGGCCACGCCGGTTACAAATCCACCCGTGGCGCCCCCGTGCAGCAGTCCGTAAGGCTGAACGGTTCGGTGGTCAACCGGCATTTTTGCCTTCAGGTAATCATCTCCCACCTCCATCCATTCAATACCGAGGTGTTCACTCATGGTGCCTTTTCCAAGCGGCAGCAGGTCCTGCAGCGACAGGTCTTTTTTAAACCAGATGGCCTCAGCCCCCTGCCCTCTCTCCTTCAGAGAGGGGAAAGCCTCCCCTGCCCCCCCAAAGAAGGGGAACCAGTATAAAATTTTGTCAGTAATTTATTTAACAAGTGATTTAAAAACTATTTCCGGCAGAAAATGACTGGCATCGCCGCCATTGCGGATGATATCCCTTACAATGGTGGATGCCACCGAAGTATATTTCGGCTCACCGGTCAGAAAAATGGTTTCAATCGTTTTATCCAGCGCCCGGTTGGCATCAGCAATGGTTTTTTCATATTCAAAATCGCTGACATACCGGATACCGCGGAGAATGAATTTGGCGCCGATCTTCCGGCAGAAATCCACCGTCAGCCCCTCGTACACTGCGCCTTCCACCCTTTCTTCATCCCGGTAAATTTCTTTTATCCATTGCAACCTTTGCTGATGCGGAAACATGGGAGCCTTTGAGGTATTTACACCAATGCCCACCACAATCTTATCAAAAAGGGGTAAGGCCCGGTTGATGATGTCCACATGGCCTAGTGTAACGGGATCAAAGGTTCCGGGGAATAAGCAGATTCTTGCCATGAAAAACTATTGAGCCGAAAAGCTAATAATTATTAATTAATAATTATTAATTATTGCCAGAATTTCTGCCAGACAGGAGGTACAATACTGCCATCCTTACCGCCACCCCATTTTCCACCTGCTGCAGAATGATGGATTGTTTACTGTCGGCCACATCGCTGTTCAGTTCCACTCCCCTGTTAATCGGCCCGGGGTGCATTATTACTATCTCCTTATGCAGACTGTCAAGCAGCGCTCTGTTAATTCCGTAGGCAATGCTGTATTCACGGAGTGAAGAAAACAATACCTGGTTCTGTCTTTCCAGTTGTATGCGCAGCACATTGGCCACATCGCACCACTCCAGCGTTTCCTTCAGGTTGTAACTTACATTTACACCCAATGCTTCGCTGATGTATTTTGGAATAAGCGTAGGCGGGCCGCAAACAGTAACCTCCGCCCCCATTTTTTTCAGCAGGTACATATTGCTTTGCGCCACCCGGCTGTGCATGATGTCTCCGATGATGGCAATTTTATTTCCACCAATTTTTCCGGTTTTTTCTTTAATGGAAAAAGCATCCAGCAAAGCCTGTGTGGGATGTTCATTGATGCCGTCTCCGGCATTAATGATGGCTGCAGGAATATGCTGTGCCAGAAAATGTGGGGCACCACTTGCACTATGTCGCATAACTACCATATCCACTTTCATGGATAAAATGTTTCTCACCGTATCCAGCAATGTTTCTCCTTTTGCTGCAGAAGAACCTGATACAGCAAAATTGATTGTATCAGCACTTAGTCTTTTTTCTGCAAGCTCAAAAGAGAATCTTGTACGGGTTGAATTTTCGTAAAACAGATTTACTATTGTCACATCACGCAGCGAAGGGACTTTTTTAACGGGTCGTTGTAAAACTTCCTTGAATTGTTCAGCTGTTTTTAAAATAAGGGAGATGTCATCAACAGTAAGGTCTTTAATACCAAGAAGGTGTCTGGTAGAGAGGCTCATTAAAAAGCGAAGTTAATCGGTCGCTGTCTTTTTTAATAAAAAATATTTATCCGGGGATTAAAGCCATCTTACCCTGGCAATCATGGCATTATTGCCAGATTTTACCATCACTGCCTGCCCATAGTATTTCACTTATTGCATTTGTCTTAATAAGGTGTTTGGATGATTGTGATAAAAAAGAAGTCCCTATGGGAAATTCAACCTTTCTTTTTCTGTCATCTTTCATTTTCAGTTCGGCATATACAGCATTTTCCGGCACAGTTACCAATGAATTTCCGTTATTCAATTTAAATAATTTAAGATCACCCCTGTTTTGTGAAGCAGCCATTATCGGAGAATTATTTGCCCCGGCAAGCATACAAAATGCTCTGCCATTACCGCAGTCAATCCGGGTCGATAATGGCCCTGAGTTCATCAGTGAGCGACTCCATGGCTGGTGTGAGTATCATGGCATACGCCTACAGTTCATCCAGCCTGGTAAACCAGTGCAAAACGCTTTCATTGAACGTAAAAACGGATCTATGAGAAAGGAGCTTTTGGATGCCTATCTGTTTTACAGCCTTGAGGATGTGAGAGTTCTGGCGGAGCAGTGGCGCCACGATTACAACCACGAACGTCCTCATGAATCACTCGGAAACGTACCCCCAGCTGAATATCCAAGCCCCATATCCCTTGAAAACTAAAAGACAAAAAACTCTAAATCCAGGTGGTCCGAAAATAAGGGGAGCTTACA
>Ga0194126_10000995_pt1 | contig 47869 bp, 35 predicted proteins | sample TA2KigC150mmetaG_FD_148641 | JGI IMG/M metagenome (GOLD analysis project Ga0194126, IMG submission 148641) | Freshwater microbial communities from Lake Tanganyika, Tanzania - TA2015035 Kigoma Deep Cast 150m | ecosystem: Environmental > Aquatic > Freshwater > Lake | place: Tanzania: Lake... | reverse complement strand
TATACTCATTCTTGGCAGGTTTGCAATTGCAAAGCTGCTTAGAATGAGTTATACCGAGAGGAACAGCAGTATTAAATTTGCAAACCTGTTCCGATTCGGTATAGTTCAAATTTCTTTAAAATGCGGATGACGAATATGCGAATATGCGGATATGCGAATGAACTTCATTCCCCCATTCCCGGATTCGCATATTCCCATATTCCCGCATTCTCGAATCCGCAAATCCTCACATTCCCAAATTTTCACCATTTTACCTATTCACCATTTCGCCATTTCCGTAGAGAGAGAGAGAGAGAGAGAGAGAGAGAATAATAATTCGCGCCGACCCGGAATAGGCTCATGTAAGAGAAAAGTACCTCCTTAAGTTCTTGATTTTTCTTCTGCGCCTTTTTTAAAATTATTAATCAAAAAATCAACCGTATATGAAAAAAATAAGTTGCCTTATCGTTTTGCTGATGTTTCTTATCAGCCCAAATTTTGCCCAACAACCCAACTTTAATCATCAGATTCTCATTAATAATTCATTTCTCGTGATACAATTTTGCATCCCTTTGCCGGTGACACTGCAACCGGACTATCCATCAGTGGAAGTGTTGTATTGAATTCAGATTCTTCTCTGGTTAGGGTTATTCTTCTCGGAAATCAGAATGAAGAATTCATGGTTTTTGAATCATATCTTATGATAGCCGACACAAACACCTTTGACTTTACCTATGTATGTGATGAAACTTGCTTTTTTACCGGATTTGTTCCCGAAAGCCTGATCATCCAGATCAATGATGCTTCATTGACATTGAACACTATTGCATGGGGCGATATATCTCAAATCAGTGCAAATGAGCTTCAGAGACAGTATAAATTTTCCATGGATAGTATGAAAGTGGATAAAATATCCCAATATATCCAAAAAGAAAGACTCATCTGGAGAGCAGACCATACAAACCAGTCACGCTTGTTTTATTCCAATAAAAAGAAACTGTGGGGAGATAAATACTTGCTTAATGGTCTTGAATACTATAAAAATGGCATTTATTCATCCCGGAATCCTACTAAGGTGGGACAACCAGTTCATTATGGCTATGTTGACAATTTCGACTGGAGAAACCGTCACGGCGCCAATGATCCTTCCTCTCCATATTTTGATGGTGATCTGGAATGTCACACAGGATGGATGACAAAACCTGTTTGTCAATCCGGTTGTCTGGTCGGAGATGATTTTCTTTGCAATATTGATCCAACAGAATGTACATTGATGGGTGGCATAAACAAAATTGCCGGAACTTGCTGGATTTTTGGCCCAACCGCCCAGATTGAAGCGCTCACTAATCTATACTACAATGAGCATATTAATATTGATCTCTCTGAGCAAAGAACAGTGTGTTACTATGGGCGTGCTACTCCTTATATCTCTGATTCTACATTCATCCTGTTTAGAGATATGGGTATCCCTAATGAGGAATGTTTGCCGTATTTTGGAGACACTTCAACTCAACATTGCAGTACTCTTTGTCCAAATCCCCAAGAAAAGATAAGTATCCAGAGTTATCATAGATACTCGAACCCTACTCAAGAGGAATTGCAACAATACCTGATACAATATGGACCGGTAAATACGAATTCCCACAAGTTTTATCCTCCGAATTATTCAGGTCATTCAATGGTACTTGCAGGCTGGGATGTTATCGATGAAGATGATAGGTCGATAGGAAATGCAGTTATTCCAACTGAATATCTTGGGGTTACCTATTTTATTTATAAACAATCACTTGGTAAAGATGATCCTACAACCGACAAGGGTTTTCAATACATGATCCATTTTAATGATGAACAACCCAAAAAAATTCAAGTTGTCGATCCTTTGATATTTAGTTTGAATCGAACATCCGCAGATATTAATTGCTTTGACAAAGATGGGGATAGTTACTACTTCTGGGGCATTGGTGAAAAACCAGCGCATTGTCCGCCTTACCCGGCTGAACCCGATGGAGACGATTCAAATCCCGGTCTTGGACAAAAAAACTCAAAAGGATTTTGCAGAGTGATTAATTCTTACAATGCAAGTTTCGAAAAGACGTGGGATAACTGGGCTCAGGTTGGATATGATGACAGGGATTGGTGGCGTCATACCGGCCCATCAATATTACGGGGATTGGGTTTTAATACTGGACCTCTCTCAGCTCAGAATGGTGATTTTTACATCTATGTCCATTCCTCCTGTGATGAATGCTATCCAAACAAACAATATACTTTAGAAAGTCCACCAATTGATCTATCAAGGTTCTGTGAAAGTCAGATTGAATTCTACTATCACCAATATACAGATGATTGGGGATGGACTGATTTTTTGGCAAAGCTTGAGGTCCAAACAAGTATTAACGGAGGAATGACATGGGATTCTGTATGGAGTATTGAAGGAAATCAGGGAGATATCTGGCATAGACAAGTTATTAGATTTCCTTCAACAGTGAATAAGCTTCGTTTTATTGCGAAAACTGACAGCATCAATGGAAGATCCGAAATAGCTCTGGATAATATAACAATTGGTCCGGTTCTACCTGCCGAAAGCCCACTGGTGATATCCCAGTCAACGACTTGGAATACGAATCGGACAGAATATGGTAATGTTGAAGTCGCTGATGACGCCGTTCTGACCATATTAAATTGCGTTGTATCTATGTTCAGCAACACCAAAATCATTATCAAACCCGGCGGGAAGTTGATCCTTGATAATGCAACGGTCACCAATTATTGTCCATCGGAATGGTGGCATGGTATTGAAGTCTGGGGAAATAAAGCGGAACATCAGTTTACCATCAACGGACAATGCGCCCAGGGGATTCTTGAAATGAAAAACGGCAGTGTGATTGAGAACGCCTATAATGCCGTAACGCTTTGGCATCCGGATGACTGGAACTCCATGGGAGGCATACTGATTGCTTCCAACTCAACATTCCTCAATAGCCGGCGAGCCGTAGGATTCATGTCGTACCATAATTTCTTCCCGGATACTCTTCACACCAGAAGTAACCTCAGTTCAATGACCAATTGCCAGTTCATTGTTGACAATGAATACATCGGCGGCGAAAGTCAGCCATTGTATGCACACATTACCATGTGGGATGTTGAAGGGGTTAGGATAAAAGGATGCGGTTTCACAAACAATATACCCTATACCGATAACCTGAACCGTGGCTATGGAATTTACAGTATTGATGCAAATTACAGTGTACTATCGCATTGCAACAGCACAACCTCTCCTTGTCCGCAGGGTTCCTGGATAAATTCTTCCTTCCACGGTCTGAATACGGCAATTGCCGCCCTGGATGCTGCCTCCGTTCAGGCAATTCATGTGAGCGATGCTTCTTTTACCGATAACAGCATCGGGATAAAGATTTCTGCGCTGTGGTATGCACGTTTGATACACAATACTTTCGACATTGGGCCAAACTCCACATGCCCAAACCTTACAGGAGTTGGAATTGAACTCAACCAATGCAACGGCTATGCTGTGGAAGAAAACACCTTCACAAAATCCACCAATTACCCGGTTGATGTATATGCCATCGGGATTAGGACCGTTGGATCAAAAGATGGGTGGGTGTATCACAATGAAATCTATAAGAACTATTTCAATGGAACATCTGTTGGAAATCAATCTGAGTGGAGAAATAGACAACATGATCCTCCATCTGATGGATTATGCTATATATGTAATGAGAATTCAGAGACTGGCGCTTATGATTTCTTTGTCACAGGAAAGGGTATTGCAAGATTTCAGGGATCTTCTTCAAGTCCTGCAGGAAATGTTTTTTCTCATGAAACAGCGAATCAATTTGGTGATTTTTACAATCAATCAGAACCTATTGATTATGTGTACAATTCGCAAAACTCCGGTAGCCCGGGCGTGCCCGGCGAAAAACCATTGGAGTACTATAACCTTTCGCTTGTGCCGACTTCGAATGAAAACTTCTGTATTTCTCATTATCCTGGAGGAGGAAGCCAGACACTCAAGCTCAATACAGGTCAGATAATGGCCTGCGAGCAGCAGTACATGGACAACACGATGGCGCTGACCAATGCAGCAAACATTTATGAGATCCTTGAAGATGGAGGAAATTCGGCAGCAGCTTCAGCCATTATTTCCTCCAGTACCCCAAGCGAAGCCATGATCCTGCGAGATGAACTCCTTGGGATGTCGCCTCATCTGTCATCTGAAATCCTGAAGGAAACAGCCGACCGGTATGAAGTTCTTCCCGATGCGATCATCTTTGAGATCCTCTCAGCCAATCCGGATGAGTTGAGGAATGAGGAACTGATCGAACATCTTGAGCAGCGTGTACCGCCCTTCCCTCCATATATGATCGATTTGTTAAGGATCATTGCCTTCGATACAACCGCAAAAACTACCTTGCTGAGACAAATGGCCGGGTATAGTTCCGGAAAAACACAGGCAGCAGCAGCTATTCTGCGGGATATGCTGCTCGATACGCTTCCGGACAGGGAATTGCTTCGTAACTGGCTCGATAACCTGGGCAATGTTGCTGCGGATAATATGATCATTGACTCATGGTTGCAAGAAGGAAATGCTAATTCTGCATTGACGCTGCTTGAATTGGTACCCATGCTCTATCCCATGACTGAGGATGAGATGGAAGAGTATGGTTATTATTCCCAGCTCAAGTCATTGCAGGCGACATGGATCACTGAGAATAAAAACCTTTTCCAACTTTCTCAGGATGATCTGGCTACGCTTGAGGAGATCACTGAATACAGCGAGGGGCTGGCACGGTTGCAGGCGATCAATATCCTTGATTTTGCCTATTATTATACACACCATGATTGTCCCTCAGTTCCCGACAGTGGATTCAAGAGTGAACCGATCAGTATCCCGGCATTATTGAACAAAGTCTTTGAACCCAAGGTCACTGTCTTGAATAATCCGGCTGTTGAATGGACGGCATTTTATTATCGGTTGCCAACTCCGCCGGAAAATGCGTATCTTCGCATTACCGATCTGAATGGAAACATGATCACATCATTTCCAGTAAACAATCAAGATGGGGAAGCGCTCTGGGATACCAGGACTGTTTCCCCGGGAATGTACTTTTATTCGCTCCATAATGGAAAATACTCTGCCAATGGAAAGGTTGCCGTTGTACATTGATTTTCTGGCCTTCAGAGCTCCCCTGGAAAAGTCCAGGGGAGCTTCCCTGTTATTTATTACACTCCTTTGGACAAGAGTACTTATAATATCCTTGATATTTCTTTTTCCAATGTTGCGTTCAAAGGGACAATCCCAACCTGTTGTTTTTGAATGGCAACAGTGTTATGGTGGCAGTGATTGGGAAGGAGGTGATCGCTTGATTAAAACTTCTGCAGGGATTCTTATCTCCGGATCAACTTATTCAAACGACGGGCAAGTTACTGGATATCACGGGGGGGGGGATTTCTGGCTTGTCTGGACGGATAGCATGGGGAACTATCTATTCTCAAAATGCTATGGAGGAAGCATCGATGAATACGATTCTTATGTTCTCCCAAAATCCAATAATGAATTTGTCATTTTCGGAGGCACCTATTCATATAATGGGAACATCTCCGGGAACCACGGAGATGGAGACTATTGGATAGGAAGGATTGACAGTATTGGCAATCAACTCTGGCAGCATTGCTATGGGGGATCCTACAAAGAAACTGAGGGTAATTTCATGATGACTTCAGATTCTGGATATATTCTTGGTGGTACTTCAAATTCTCTTGATGGTGATGTTTCAAACAACCATGGGCTGGAAGACTTCTGGGTAGTGAAACTGGATAAAAACCTCAACCTTGAATGGGAAACCTGCCTGGGAAGCAGTTCGGTTGATGCATCTTGTTCTATAAAAGAGACTTATGACAAGGGCTATATTGCTGCCGGGAGCATCCACCGAAATGATGGAGATGTTAATTGTAGTTATCATGACGATTATGATGCCTGGGTTGTGAAGCTGGACTCTACCGGAAATATCCAATGGCAAAACTGCTATGGCGGATCACTTAGTGATGGGTTTAGTGATATTGCATTCACTGAGGATGATGGTTATATTTTAACAGGAGGAACCAGATCATATGATGGGGATGTTACCGGAAACCATGGCGATTGTGATGTCTGGGTTGTGAAGATTGATTCTGTTGGCAATATGCAATGGCAGAAGTGCTACGGAGGGATATATTTTGAATCTTCTTCTTTTATTAAACCCTCTATGGATGGGAATTATTATATCGGATCAATTACTACCTCAAATAATGGAGACGTTTCAGGGAACCATTCCCCTGCGGGTGGTGTTATCCACGATGCCTGGCTTATAAAAATAAGTCCTTCCGGCGATTTATTATGGCAGCAATGCATTGGCGGGTTTCTTGAAGATGGTTTTGAAGATCTCCTTGAAGTAGAACCCGGGAAACTTATATTAGTCGGAGGTACCCGTTCGCTGGATGGTTCCGGTGATGTCATGTGCGGAAAGCATGGACAATTAGATGTCTGGCTGGTTTGTGCAACAGATCTGACAACGTCATTTCAGGAAGTTGAAAGAAATAGTGAAAATCCCATCGAAGTCTTCCCAAATCCAGCCGGAGACCAGGTAACTTTTGTTCTGAAGCATCCGTTTCAATCAGGTAAGGCTAACATTGAAATATACAATGCCTTTGGAGAACCTGTTGCCCGAATACCGCTTTCAGAAAACATCACCTCATATAGATGGAATACTCTTAGCTTACCGGAGGGGCTGTATTTGTATATGTTACAATATCCGGAATATTTAATATCAGGAAAAGTCATTTTAAAACCATAGTAGCTCAAGTCATAACATGGGAAATTCATTTTTGATCATGGAAGCAGCAATATTAACCTTAGAAAAACCCAAAACCAGTTAACATGAAAAAATCCATTCTTCTATTAATCATCCTATCTGTTTTTCTGAAAGGCTGGTCACAACCTTGCCTCCCGGAGGGGATCGGCTTTAATTATCAATCACAGATAGACAGTTTTCAAATTAACCACCCCAATTGCACTAAAGTGTTGGGAGATGTTGCTATCATTGGGGAGGACATAGAAAATTTGCAAGGGCTAAGTTCGATTGTTGAAGTAGAAGGATTTATGGCAATTGCAACATGCTATCTCCTTGGGAGTTTAGACGGACTTGAAAACCTTAAATATGTTAAGTCTCTGGACATTCAATGGAATTCGCAACTTAAAAACTTGGAAGGATTAGAAAATCTCAAATCCATTAAATGGGACATGCATATTATTTCAAATTTCAGCCTGAATGAAATAGATGGTCTGGATTCTCTTGGATATGTTGGCGGAGACCTTCAAATTGCTCAAAATCCTGTTTTATCAAGCATAATTGGTATGAGAAGCTTGAGAAACATTGGCGGCGGTATTGGTATATGGGAAAATCCGGTTTTATCGGATTTAAGCGGACTGATAGGGTTACAAACAATAAATGGAGAACTCTACATTTCAGACAATGATGCATTGACCAGTTTACATGGCCTTGACAGCATTTCGGCTCCTTCTATTCATGTTTTAAAAATAAAGGACAATAGTCATTTGTCAGATTGTGCGATCCGCAGTATTTGCAATTTGCTTGATATCCCGTTCATGAATACAGATATCAGCAACAATGCTCCCGGATGCAATAGTGAAGAAGAGGTTGATAGCGCCTGTGTATCCCTTTCCATTAACTCAAATGAAATATCAACTCATATATCAATCTATCCGAATCCGGCCGATAATATGATAAATGTAATTCTCCCAGAATCTGGCATGTGGGAAAATCTATCGGCAGATTTAAACGGAATACATTACAGTAATATAAACACAGAGGGATCCTTCATTGAGATAGATGATATAATGGGGAAAAAGTGGAAAGAGGTTGCATTCATTAAAGGACAAAGAGAGATTTCCCTTGATGTATCCTACCTCCCGACGGGCTTGTATCTTGTCAGGCTGCTGGTGAAAGGCAGTACGTATGCCACGGGGAAGGTGATGGTGGTTCGATAACGCCCCCCTCATCACCCCAGCCCCCTTCTCCCAGAGGGAGAAGGGGAGATAGATGAATGAGAATCCAGTTGGAATGAATATGAAAATTGAAAATCATCTGATTCTGCAAATCCTTCTTTTTTTTCACCTAATAATAGGTCAGTTTTATGTTCCTGCGCAACAGTGGATTAAAGTACTAATTCCAAATAAACAAACAGGCCCAAATGCTGTCGTTGAGACCTACGATAAAGGATATGTGACCGGCGGATTTTTCTGGGGTCAGGGGGGAACAGCCAAGGATGGGTTCATTGCAAAAACCGACATAAACGGAAATATGCTGTGGTATAAAACCATAGGTGAAAATGATGGTGGAGGGATAAGTGATGTTACAAATGACCTTGATGGGGGACTAATCTTAACTGGTAATACAAGTAAATTAACTCCATGGGGGGATCCTATAATAATAAAACTGGATCCTTGTATGGAGGTCAGTTGGTGCAGAATATATTATACTCCTTATCCCCCATGGGGTGACGCAGGAATTTCAATTTATCCCTTGACAGACGGAGGATATATTACACTGATGAGGTACTTTGGGACCCTCCATGAAGAAAGGATTTCTTTGTTCCGGCTTGATCATGACGGTGACCTGATCTGGCAAAAAACCTACCTGGCTTCCGATCCGTTGGTTATGAACCAGGATTGCTACTCCCTGCATATAGGTAATGACTCATCATTTATTATCAGCGCAGCATGTGACTATCCGATCCCCGGCACCTCTATCTACTGGCAACGCCCGTATTTAATCAAAACAAACAGCAACGGGGATATGGATTGGGATCTGATATGGGGAGCAGATTCATCTTATGTTATTGGGACACAAATATATCGATCTGTCACCGATAATTCTGGAACGATCTATTCAGCCGGTGCACGTTACCGGAATATTTCTCCTACCGGATCTTCGCCAACGTTATATGTTACGTCACCAGAGGGAACTGAACTTTATTATAAAGATATTATCCCCTTTTCAATTGGGGGTGCTCTCAATACAATCAATTGGTTGAATGATTCAACGCTTCTTTTTGGTGGCGGTTATTCCTATTCGCAAATGGACGTTAAGAATGTAGCATTCAAGACCAATGTTTTTGGTGATACGATTAAAACTAAAATCATAGATGTTTGTAATATTAATGCCCCTGTTAACATATATGACGCTGTTCTGACGCAGGATTCAAAAATCGTTTTTGCAGCCTCGAAGTATGCTAACAACATGGCAAGAACCTATTTATATAAACTGAACTTCGCTCTGGATTGGGACAGCATCTACACAGCTCCGTTGGTCTACGACAGCCTTTGTCCGCATCCCATTCCCTCGGATACCATTGCGCAGGATTGCGTCATTGTGGGTTTGGATGAACCCCGGAACCTGGCGGAAGAGAACAAGTTACTGGTCTATCCCAACCCGGCGACCGATAAGATAACCATTGTCATTCCCGATAAGCTGGTAAAGGAAAGCAGGACAACCCTTTTCAATGTCACCACCGTTTTTTATCAATGGGATAAAATATCGCTTGAAATTAATACCTTTGAGGGGATATCAGTTTTCAGGAAAGAGATACCAAATCCAATGAAACAAATAGAAATAGATGTCTCTGGATGGAAACGGGGGATGTATCTGTTACGAATCCTTAAAGGAAACAATATGGTTACTTCAGAAAAAATATTGATTCAATAAAACAGTAATATTAATGTTGCCATGAAAAAAGTATTATTATTTTTCATCTTCGGCTTGTGCTTAATAATAGGCTATCCGCAAGAGCATTTTGAGATTAATTTTGATGATACATCCGGAATGACACATCTTATCATCGACACTATATCAAACCCTGAAAACATATGGCAGATCGGAGCTCCGCAGAAAGTGACATTAAATATGCCCATTTCTCCGCCTAATGTTATCATTACCGACACAATCAATCCATATCCGGTCAATAACATATCCTCTTTTATTATCTGGCAGCCCATTACTTTCTGGACTTGGGATTGGCTTTATATAATTTTTTCTTACAGTATTAACTCTGACACAATTAGTGATTACTGGAAAATAGAGTTCTCGGCTGACAATGGGACAAGCTGGATTGATATGAGTAATGACACAACAGGTTGTATTAGATCCCTGGCGGGAACTGTATTTTCAGGAAATTCAAACGGATGGCGTGACTGTTATAGTGATATCTATTGGTATGAATTGGGATTAGAGGAAGGAGATACTGCCCTTTATCGGTTTACTTTTTTATCCGATGGAATAAACAACAACAAGGACGGAGTCATGTTTGACAGTTTTGCATTTGGAAGTTGTATCATAGGTTTTCCTGAAAGTTTAATTATTATTCCATCGAGCTGCTTCCCCAATCCGGCATCAGATCATCTTACAATAAAACTCGGAGAGCCAGTCACTTCCGGGAAAATTGAGATCTTTTCATCACTTGGAGTATTTGTCCAAGCCATATCCGTTAATGGATCAAACAGCGTATCTACGGATATTTCATCATTTCCACCAGGAGTCTATTTCTATAAGTACATTAATTCCAGCGGAATGGCGGCAAGCGGGAAGTTTGTGAAGCAAAAGTAAGGCGTGTTGCCCCTCATCCCCCCGCCCCTCTTCTCCCGCGGGGAGAGGGAGGAAATCGATTGAATTTCAAAGATCGTTGATCGATATTCTGTTTGGTTCATCAATTCACCGTTTTCTTCTTCCTGCTCTTGGAATTCGGAATAATGAAACCAAATATCGAACATTGATCAACGAGGTCTGAAATCAGATCGAAGGGATGTACAAGGTACAATTGTAAATGGACAATTGGATTGACAAGGGACAATTTTCCACTTTATCGAACAACGAGCAACGAACAACGAGCAACGAGCAACTATTATTGAAATCCCCAAGAATCAATACCTTTGTATTCGAAAAGTTCATCAATCATGAGAAATATGACTATTTATGGAATTGTACTATCCATTACCATTTTGACCCAAATATCCATGGCACAAACGAAAACCTATCCTTTTGAGTCAGTACCGGGAGATCCGCTGAATGCCCGGATCTATACCCTGTCCAACGGCCTCAAGGTCTTTATGAGCGTAAACCCGGAAGCGCCGCGTATCCAGGCCAATATCTGTGTGCGTGCCGGCAGCAAGAATGACCCGCCGGAAACTACCGGTCTTGCCCACTATTTCGAGCACATGATGTTTAAAGGATCAGAACAGTTGGGCACCTCAAACTGGGAAGCAGAAAAGAAACTGATCGACCTGATTGAAGCCCTCTTTGAAGTGTACCGATTGGAAAGGGATGACAACCGCAGGGCTGCGATTTACCGCCAGATCGACAGCCTTTCGTACGAAGCATCGAAAATCGCCATCGCCAATGAGTATGACAAGCTCATGGATATGATCGGCGGTCAGGGCTCCAATGCCGGAACATCCAATGATTATACGGTGTATATTGAAAACATCCCATCCAACCAGATCGAGAACTGGGCTAAAATACAGGCCGACCGGTTCGACAAGCCGGTGTTGCGGATCTTCCATACCGAACTGGAAACCGTGTACGAAGAGAAAAACCGGTCGCTGACCAGCGACTCGAGAAAAGTCGGGGAAACGACCCTGAAAGCGCTGTTCCCCAATCATCCTTATGGCAGGCAAACAACCCTCGGCGAATCAGAACACCTGAAAAACCCGTCTATGAAGAACATCCGGGAGTTCTTTAACCAATATTATGTGCCCAATAACATGGCCATCGTTATGGCAGGAGATTTTGATCCCGATCAAACCATCGCCATCATCGACAAGTATTTCAGCAAACTGAAGCCCGGTACCCCGCGGGAATTGAGATATGATCCTTTTGAGCCTCTGGCCGGTCCGGTTGAAAACACCATCACGGGACTGGAGGCTGAAAACATCCAGATATCCTTCGGACTGGATGCCAAAGCATCCTCTCATGACGCGATGGTTCTTCAGATGATCGGCTCGATCCTGAGCAATGGCAAGGCCGGCATCATCGATGCAAACCTGAAACAGAAACAACTGGTCCTCAGCGCATATGCCTACGCCAGCATCATGAACGATTATGCTTACCTCTCCCTGAATGGAAGGCCACGCGCCGGTCAAACCCTCGAAGAACTCCGTGACCTGCTCTTGCAACAGGTCGATCTCCTGAAAAAAGGCGAGTTCCCCGATTGGATGATCACCGCTGCCATCAACAATGAAAAGGTTTCCATGATGCGGCAATTTGAAACGAACAACGGCCGTGCAATGGAGATGGCCGGCTCGTTCTTCTCCAATATTCCCTGGAAACAAACTGTGGCTTTCATCGACGAATACAGCAAGATCACAAAAGAAGAGGTCATCTCCTTTGCCCGGAAACACTTCGGAGAAAATTATGTGACTATCTATAAACGACAGGGAACGCCGGAAGAGGTCGAAAAAATGTCAAAACCTCCCATCACGCCGGTTCATCTGAATTATACTGATGAATCTGAATTTCTGAAAGGGATTCGAAATGCCTCCGTTGCTCCAATCCAGCCGGTCTTCCTCGATTACCAGAAAGACCTGGCCATCAAGCGTCATCCAAGTGGGGTCAGGGTAGTTCACAACATCAACAAAGAAAATGACTTATTTACCCTTACCTATTACTTTGCCTTCGGCAAGAATGATGACAAGGCCATTCCGGTAGCATTGAAGTTTCTCCCCTATCTGGGAACTTCGAAAAAGACCGCAGAGGAGATTCAACAGGAATTATACAAACTGGCCTGTGACCTGAACATCAATTCGAGGGAAGAACAGATCACCATCACCCTTTCAGGGCTTGGGGAGAATTTTGAAAAAGCCTGGGCCCTCCTTGAGGATATGCTGGCAGACTGCCAGCCAGATCAAATCGCGCTTGACAACCTGGTGGACGACATCATCAAAGGGATGGAAAACAGCAAATCAAACCAGCAGGAGGTATTCAATGCGCTGGTGAGTTATGGTACATTCGGAGAGCAATCGCCATTGAAACACATCCTGACTGCGGCAGAATTAAACGGACTGCAAGCAAATGATGTTGTTGCCCATATCAGGGGCATGACATCAATCAACCACCAGATATTGTATTATGGTCCACTGCCTGTTGCGACCTTCGAAAACCTGGTCAGCCGGTATCATAAAGTGCCTAAAAGCCTGAAGCCAGCGCCCAAAGGACCGGAGTTTAAAGAGCTGACAACCGATGTCAACAAGGTGGTTTTTGCCCCTTACGACGCCCGCCAAACCAGGCTTCAGACGATTATCCGGAGCGACATGTACAATCCGGCCATGACCACTGAGGTTAATCTTTATGACACCTACATGCGAAATCTCTCCTTCCGGGAATTGCGCGAAAAGCGGGCGCTGGCATATACGGCCTATGCGCTCTATCAAACGCCTCCCGAATCAGGAAAACCTTACATGGCCATCGGTTTTATCGGAACTCAAAACGATAAGATGATGGATGCATTTCATGCCATGAATGAGTTGTATGATGCCATTCCGCTGTCACAGGGCGGGTTTGAGACCGCCAAAGAGACCATCCTCAGCAAGATCCGGACAGAACGGATTTCCCGGATGAACATAATATGGAATCTCCTGGATGCAGAACGACATGGATTGCAACAGGACATCCGCAAGGAAATCTACGCGAAAGTCCAGCAGCTCCAGTTGGACGACATCAAAAGGTTCAACGAAAAATTTATTAAAAATAAAACAAAAACCTACCTCGTGTTAGGTCGTGAATCGGAACTTGATTTCGATGGCCTGGCCAAATTCGGAACGATAAAAAAGTTAACTTTGGAAGACATTTTTGGATACTAAACCTACAACCTATGAGAAATATCTTTTTACTGATGGCTATCATTGCCGTCATCACCCTGGTGCCCGGGTGTAAATCGGGACAAAAACATTCAAAAGAAACCGCAGCCGATTCAACCATGAAAGCGAAACTTGCTGAATACGTTACGGTGAAACTCAATCCTGATCTGGGTTTACTCACTGAAAAAGAAAGGCAAATGATCCCCCTGCTCATCGAAGCAGCCGACATCGTCGACAAGTTATTCTGGAAACAGACCATGGCCGACCATGAGACTTTCCTGGCAGGGATCACCGATTCGGTCACCCGGGCCTTTGCCATGATCAACTATGGCCCCTGGGAACGGTTGAACGGGAACAAGCCTTTCATGGAAGGATTTGGCGAAAAACCCGCAGGCGCCAATTTCTATCCGGTTGATATGACCAAGGAAGAGTTTGAGAAATGGGATAACAAGGACAAGAAGAATGAATACACGATCATCCGCCGGAATGAAGACAGCACACTCAAGGCCGTTTTCTATCACGAAGCTTTTAAAGCTGACATCGAACGTGCCGCCAACCTGCTGACCCGGGCTGCCGTCCTGGCTGAAGATGCCGGGCTGAAGAAATACCTGGAACTCCGAGCCAAGGCATTTCTCTCCGATGATTATTTCGAGAGCGACATGGCATGGATGGAGATGAAAACCAACACCATCGATGTGGTGATCGGGCCGATCGAAAACTACGAAGATGAATTATTCGGCTACAAAAATGCCTATGAGGGTCTTATCCTGATGAAAGACAAGGAATGGAGCAAGAAACTGGAGAAATTCATCGCCTTTCTTCCGGAGTTACAAAAACAACTGCCTGTTGATGGTAAATATAAAAAAGAAGTCCCCGGAACAGAATCAGACCTGAATGCCTACGATGTGCTGTATGTGAGTGGACAAGCCAACGAAGGGAGTAAGACCATCGCCATCAACCTGCCGAATGATGAACGGGTACAGATGAGAAAAGGAGCCCGCCGGCTACAACTTAAAAATGCCATGAAAGCCAAGTTCGACAACATTCTGGTACCGATCGCCAACGTGGTCATCGATCCGTCACAGACCGGATACATCAGCTTTGATGCGTTCTTCAGCAATGTGATGTTCCATGAAGTGGCACATGGCCTGGGCATCAAGAATACCGTCACCGGGAAAGGAATGGTGCGGGAAGCGCTGAAAGAGAAGTATTCCTCTTTTGAAGAGGCGAAGGCAGACATCCTCGGTCTGTTTATGGTCAATTACCTGATTGACAAAGGAGAGTTGAAAGATGTCACCCATGAACAAGCGTATGTAACCTACATGGCCGGTATCATTCGTTCCGTCCGTTTTGGAGCCGCCAGCTCCCATGGCAAAGCCAACATGATGTGCTTCAACTTCTTCCAGGATAAAGGCGCCTTTACCCAAAACCCCGACGGCACCTACAAGGTTGATCTGGAAAAGACCAAGGAAGCGATGAACGAATGGGCAGCCAAAGTACTTATCTTTGAAGGGGATGGCGATTACGACGGCGCCAGCGCTTACCTGGAACAAAATGGCAAGATCCGCCCTGAACTGCAGAAAGTCCTAGACAACCTGAAGACCTCCAAAATCCCCGTGGATATTGTGTATGAGCAGGGAGTGGAGGCGCTTGGGCTGAAGTAGTTGGCGAGTTGGCGAGCTGGCGAGTTACGTCATTGCGAGCTGCTTTATCCCGAGCTGAAATCCCGAACGAAGTGAGGGAGCCGCGGTGTGGCAATGGTGAGTCTTTTTAAGACACCATAGCCGATATCATCTCAGCTTTGTGCTCCTCTCAATAAATTGGATGATCTCCTGCAACTGGTGTGGTTGAAACCAGGTGATCTCCTGATCTTTCCGGAACCAGGTCATTTGGCGTTTGGCGTATTGCCGGGTATGGCTCTTAATAACTTCTACTGCTTTTTCCAGGGAAAACACTCCGTCGAGATATGCGAAAAGTTCTTTGTATCCAACAGTATTTAATGCATTCAGGTGTTTCCTGTCAACCAGCGACCTGACTTCTTCCAGCAGGCCTTGTTTCATCATCTCCTCCACCCGCACACCGATCCGGTGGCTCAGTTCCTCCCGCGGGAGGGAGAGACCCACCTTGATATACCTGAACCACCGCGGTTCCTTGCTTTTTTTAATCAGGGATGAATAGGGTTGACCGGTCAACTGGCATACTTCCAGTGCCCGGATCAACCTTACCGGATTTGCCAGATCAACCTTTTGACAGTATACCGGATCAAGTGTTTGAAGCTTCTGCTGCAAAGCCGTGATCCCTTGTTCATTCAGTAAGGTTCCCAGTGACTCCCGGATTTGCGCATCTGCGCCTGGAAGCGGATCGATCCCTTCGCATAATGCACGGATATAGAGACCTGACCCGCCAACCAGGATTACAATCTGATGTTTATCAAACAGTTTTTTAAGGATATCTGATGCATCCCTGGCATAGCACCAGGCGTTGTAAGTATCTTCCACGGAGAGGTGGCCAACCAGGTGATGATTCACACCATTCATCTCTTCCGAAGTTGGCGCAGCAGTGCCAATAACCATCTCCCGGTATACCTGGCGGGAGTCGGCAGAGATGATTTCCGTATGAAAATGTTTTGCCAGTTGAATGGCCAGCGACGTTTTACCAGCAGCAGTCGGTCCGGCGATGACCAGCAAGAAGGGATCAGTCGTCATCGCTTAGCTCATCGGAGATGGGATCAATGTCGACCCGGTCTTCATCGGAGATCATCTCCTCTTCTTCGAAATAATCGTCGAGGGGTTCCTGTTCAGGTTCAGGTTCAGGTTCAAGTTCAGGTTCGAGTTCAAGATCATGGTGGTCTTTGGGTTGATTGCTGAGTGGATCAGGGGTTTTGTTTTTGCTGGTGTTTCCGGAGACCTTTGGTTTGTCTTTCACAAACATATCAGCAAAGGATCTTTCAATTTCGGCTATATCATCAGCAGAGGCATCTTCCGCCTCCAGCAGTGCCAGGTCATCTTTGGAAAGTTGAGCAATCGGGACGACTTTGGAGATGTCGGGTGAAATGATGGGTTTGATCTTGGGTGTCTTTTTCAGAAGCTGACCGATGGATTTGGAAATCCTGGGATAGGTCAGGTTGCCTTCCCCGTTCGTGATCTTCAGGAGTTCGATAAAGAAATGGTAATCAACATCGGTGTTGTAGATGTAATTGAGTCGTTGGTGCGGATCTTCAATGAAGGATTTAAGGGTAGCTTTTTTCATCAATGGGAAAACCTTTTTCCGCATCACCATCTCATCCAGATCTTCATCATATACCCGTTCTTCACGGTGTTCATTGGCAAAAACAACTTCTTTGTGAACCTTGTTCTGCTTGTCATGGACAAAAAATGACGCATCCTTTGGTTTTCCAAGTCCCAGGGTCATGAGGAGGATATCCTGAAAATCGAGAAAAGTCTGGTTGGGGTAGATCTCCACTTCACGTACCAAGTCGTCCGGGTCTTCAGAGACAACTTTAAATCTGTAAATCAGCATGGTTCGTATTTGCTTTTCCGATTATAAAGGTAATATAAATCTTGACTCATCATTCCACTTTTTTCAATCCCATCTTTTCTCCTTCCGCGAGCATAAAACGGTAGGCTTCATCGAAGTCATTGTGTATCTTCCCTTCCAGGATGGCTTCGGTGATGGCTTCCTTGATGATCCCGACTTCACGGGAGGGTTGGAGGTTAAAGGTCTTCATGATGACATCCCCGGAGACTGGTGGTTGCCAGTTTCTCAGGCGGTCCTTTTCCTCAATCTCCTTCAGTTTTTGTCTGGCCAGCTTGAAATTCTCCAGGTAGGTCCTCACTTTCTGCGGATTTTTGGACGTTACATCTGCCTCACACAGGGTCATCAGGTCATCGATGTCATCCCCGGCCTCAAACAGGAGCCTCCGGATGGCCGAGTCGGTGACGATATCTTCCGATAGAACAATGGGTCTCAGGTGAAGCGAGACCAATTTCTGGATATATCTCAACGGGTCATTCAGGGGGAGACGGAGTCGCCGGAAGATGGCGGGGATCATTTTGGCTCCCCGGAAGTCATGGGCATGGAATGTCCATCCGGTTCCCTCCATGTATTTTCTCGTGGGAGGCTTGCCAATATCATGGAGGATCGCAGCCCACCGGAGCCATAGGTTATCTGACACACGGGAGATATTGTCCAGCACTTCCAGGGTGTGCCTGAAATTGTCCTTATGTCCTTTTCCACCGACATATTCCGTGATCTTCAGGTCGATCATCTCGGGTAGGATGTGTTTTAAAAGTCCAAATTCATCAAGCAGTCTCAGGCCTTTCCCCGGGTGGGCCGATAGGATGATCTTGTTCAGCTCTTCGGAAATCCGTTCAGGTGCCACGATCCGGATCCGGTCGGCCTGATTGATGATCGAAGCCGCACATTCCGGTACGATGGTGAACCACAGGATGGTGGCAAACCGCACAGCCCGCATCATGCGCAGCGGGTCGTCAGAAAAGGTCACATCGGGATCCAGTGGGGTGCGAAGCAATCCATCATGCAAGTCCTGGATGCCATTGAAAGGATCCAGCAGTTCACCATAAAACTCCTCCCGCAGATCAAAGGCCATGGCATTCACCGTAAAATCGCGGCGACTGAAGTCATCCTCCAAAGAGCCGGACTCCACCTCAGGATTACGGGATTCAGGATGATAAGACTCTTTCCGGGCACCCACAAACTCAAAAATCCAATCCCCATCCCGGATCATCGCGGTGCCGAAGTTTTTGAAGTACTTGGCTTCTTTCTTTATCTTCATTTCTTCGGCCACCCTTTTGGCAAACGCAAGCCCATCGCCCAACACAACGAAGTCGATATCCTTGCATTCCCTGCCCATAAAAGCATCCCTTACATAGCCTCCGATCACAAAAGCCGGAATCGACATCTCAGCGGAAATTCCTGAGATGACCTTAAACACCGGATGGGTAAGGACATTTCTCATCATGGCATGGTTTGCAGAACCACACGGCAAAAGTAAAAAAATCTGAAAAGGTGTATTTGTTAATATATCAGAGTCTTATATCTTTGCAGACAATTTCCGACCAATAATAATCATTTAATACAAACAAGAAGTATGAGTAAAAGAACCATCGTTGCGATGCCCGGTGATGGCATTGGAAAACCTGTACTGGAGCAGGCTATCCGCGTGTTGGATGCTGCCGGATTTGAAGCCAATTATGTGCATGGGGATATCGGCTGGGAATTCTGGTGTAAAGAAGGAAATCCCCTCCCCGACCGCACCATCAAGCTGCTGGAAGAACACAAAATAGGACTTTTCGGTGCCATTACTTCGAAGCCCAAAGACAAGGCAGCAGCCGAGCTGGCCCCTGAGCTTCAGGGAAAAGGATTTCAGTATTACAGCCCCATTGTGAGCATGCGTCAGCGGTTCGATCTGGATATCTGCATGCGTCCCTGCATGACCTTTAAGGGCAACTCATTGAATTTCATCCGCCGGGGAAAAGGCGGTTCCATCGAAGAACCGGCAGTGGATGTGATGATCTTCAGGCAAAATACAGAGTGTTTGTACGGTGGCGTCGAATGGACCAACCCTCCGGATCAGGTCTACGATGCCCTGATGACCCACCCGAAATTCAAAGAGAACTTTGCCCGGTCACCCAGGGAAGAACTGGCCGTTTCAACCCGGATCTTCACCAAAAAATATACGACCCGTATCGTCCGTGCTGCCTTTGAATATGCCAAAAAGCGGGGATTTGACACCGTGACCGTGTGCGAAAAACCAAATGTGGTTCGCGAAACCTCAGGTATGATGCTCAAGGTAGCTCAGGAATTGGCTAAAACGGAATTCCAGGGCATCAGGGTAGAAGACGTGAACATCGATGCGATGATGATGTGGCTGACAAAGAACCCGGAAAAATATCACGTGGTTGTTGCCGGTAATATGTTCGGTGACATTGTTTCGGATGGTTTCGCCGGACTTGTTGGTGGCCTCGGTTTTGCCTGCAGCGCCAACATCGGTGAAAAAGTCGCGGTTTTTGAACCTACACACGGTTCAGCACCGAAATATGCCGAGTATCCTGAATCGATCGTCAACCCCATTGCCATGGTGCTGTCGGCCTGCATGATGCTGGAACATATCGGCGAAAAGGCCATCGCAGCTAAGATATACAAAGCCGTTGCAGATGTGGTCGCAGAAGGCAAAACACTGGCGTATGACATGCTGAAACTCACCGGTAGCCCAGAAGTCCTAAAGCAGGGTGCTGCCTCATCCAAACAAATGGCGGATGAGATCATTAGAATGCTTAAGTGAAGTGTTCATCCTTAATCTTCTTCGATCTGAAGTGAGAAAATATTTCAGTCATGTCCTCAAACTGAATCCTGCATTATTTCATTATATTTGCATTACTTTTGTAATATTATAAGAATTGACATATGAAACCTGCAAAAAATATTAAAGAACTGTACAACAACCTGAATCCATTTTTCATTCCGATAAAAGGAAAGGATGACAATGTTTATGTACCGATCTTTGATAATTGCCTTAAGTCTCTGAGGACTCAAATCTTAATTGGTGAATATAAAAAAGAATGTTATTACATAACCGGTCAGTCAGGTTCGGGGAAATCATCTGCATTAAATTTTCTGAGCAATGATCGCTTGGAAGGAAAATTCGAGTTGATTTACCTCAAGGGGAGAGAAATACTGGACCTGTCTGACATTGATATAATTGATCTGTTATTAATGCTTGCTCTGGAGGTCAATGAACGTTTAAGTGATCACGGCAACCTGACTGGAAAACTTAACAAAATAGTTGATATTCGTAAACGCCGAATGGAAGAAGAAACGATTCGTCAATCAACTAAGAATACCGAAACTGAAGGCTCTTTTAATATTTCTGCAGGAGCAAGATTCCTTCAGTTCTTTAAAATTGGCGCTGAGTTTAAAAAGAATTATCGGCGGGAAAAGGAATACCGTACAGTGACTCGAAGTTTCTTCACTTTTGATAAAAACGAGTTACTAAAACTTGTCAATGAACTTATTCATAAGTTTTATGAAGAACAAGAGGGAAAAAAGAGTATTCTCGTCATTTTCGATGACCTTGAGAAAATCAGGGAGTTGGACCAGATGAATTCGATATTTATTGAAAACAGTTTTTATTTCAAAGATATCGAATGCAAGAAAGTACTTACTTTTCCTGTTTGTCTAACTACAAATCCATCTTTTACAGAGATCAACCGCTATTTCTTCAGCCTCAAGATATACCAAAACCCCCTTTCTAAAGAGAAGCAACGAAATACTGATAGTATTGAAAAGAATACCGTTTTTTTTAAGGAAATGATCAGAAAAAGGATCAGCTTTAAAACACAACTAATTGAACCACAAGCTATTGATAAAGCGATTGAAATGAGTGGAGGGAATTTATCTCAGTTTTTCAATATTTTATACCGGGCTGCGTTACTTGTTCTGACATCTGAAGGAAAAAAAATATCTATTCATGATGTTGAGCAGGCCTGTCATAATGAAAAAAGAAATCTTGAACAGGCGATTATTGGCGATACATTGATCAAAATCCTTTCAACAATTCAAAAGACTCATCTTCCCAACATCGGTGATCAGAAAGCCGAGTTCGTGAATGCAATTTTAACGCTACAGATCATAGTGTTTTACAATGACTCTGTCTGGTACGAAGTAAACCCTCTTATCAATAGCACTGTTAGCCTCTATGCAGAAAGAATCGAACCTTAAAAAGCTGTTGTCTAGTAAAGAGTTCATTGAAAGTAAACGCTTTGCTGAGCAAATCTTGCATTCTTTCGATCAATCGTTTCTGGCATTAGTTTCTGTCGATTCTCAGGACCTACATCAGGAGATGGTACAATTTATCAAAGATTTATACCATGGAAACACAGAGGTATTTGAGATTGCAGACTCTTCCTCTATCCCTGACTTTTTCACGAATAAATTTGAAAATAAAGCGATTATTCTTTCATTTTACAATATTTCTGATACAAAAATCCTTGATCGAGCGGTTAGGACACTTATGTTTCACCGTGATGACATTCCTGAGAATAGCCTGAGACATTTCTATCTTGGAACTTCTGATTTCTTCCAGTCGGTATTACGCAATGGATATGACTTGTACTCAAGGGCAAATGCAAGGTATCGTTTCCATGACATGCAGCTTTTAGTTAATTCAGATCTGAAGGAAAATGAAACCAAATCTCTTAATATCCTCGATTTTGAGGATAAACTTGAAGATCTTGAAAATTACAAAAGAACAAAGAAACCAACAAAGGGTGTCCTTCTTCAAAAACTTCTTGATACTGCCTTTTCAGGAATCAATATTTCATCTCATATTATAAGCCTGAAACTTCTGAAAGAGGCGCTCCAAATTGCAAAAAAATTAAAAAAGCCTTTTGAAACCTCAGTTGCCCTTGGCAATATCGGATTGATTTTTAGAGCTAAAGGTGATCCGGACGAAGCGCTTAAATATCATATGCAGGCTTTGGAGATTTTCAAGGAGATTGGATATCTGGAGGGGAAGGCTACTGCCCTTAGCAATATCGGCATGATTTATAGCGATAAAGGAGATCCGGATAAAGCACTTGAATACTTGAAGCAAGCAATAGATATTGATATGCAGATTGGATATTTGCAGGGGCAAGCAAATATTCTTGGCAATATCGGACTGATTTATAGAGGTCAAGGTTATCTGGACAAAGCGCTTGAATATCTGAAGCAAGCATTAGAAATTGATAAACAGATTGGATATCTGCAGGGCCAGGCTAATACCCTTAGCAATATCGGAATGATTTATCGCGATAAAGGGGATCCGGAAAAAGCACTTGAATTCTTGAAGCAAGCATTAGATATTGATAGGCAGATTGGATATTTGCAGGGGCAAGCAACTGATCTTGGCAATATCGGACTGATTTGTAATGCTAAAGGTGATCCGGACGAAGCGCTTAAATATCATATGCAGGCTTTGGAAATTTATAATCAGATTGGATATCTGCGGGGGCAGGCTAATCAACTTGGCAATATCGGACTGATTAATTATGATAAAGGTGATCCGGACGAAGCATTTAAGTATCATATGCAGGCTTTGGAGATTTGTAAGCAGATTGGTTATCTGGAGGGACAGGCTACTGCCTTTGGCAATATCGGAGTGATTTATTATGATAAAGGTGATCCGGACGAAGCATTTAAGTATCATATGCAGGCTTTGGAGATTTTCAAGCAGATTGGATATTTGGGAGGGCAGGCTAATCAACTTGGTAATATCGGACTGATTTATAGCAATAAAGGTGATACGGACGAAGCGCTTAAATTTCTGATGCAGGCTTTGGAGATGTTTAAGCAGATTGGATATTTGAAGGGACAGGCTAATCAACTTGGAAATATCGGACTGATTTATAGCAATAAAGGTGATACGGACGAAGCGCTTAAATTTCTGATGCAGGCTTTGGATGTTTACAATCAGATTGGATATCTGTCGGGGCAGGCTATTACATTTGGTAACATCGGACTGATTTATAGAGATAAAAATGATCCGGATGAAGCGCTTAAATTCCTCAAGCAGGCTTTGGAGATTGTAAAAACAATCAGGAATCCTAAGTTGTCAGATATGTTTTCAGATGAAATACAAAAAATATCACAACAATATAAATAATTAAATAACAATGAAGAAGAAAGCTTATAAACTTTGGAAAGAAGAACTTGAATGGATAAATGATGATTCACTCAGGGAACAGGTTGCCGCAACCTGGGAATTGGCTCTCTCTAAGAGTGTATTGACCCCCGAAGACCTTGAAACCATCCCCTTTACCTTGCTTGCCGGGCCTGACCTGAAGGTCAGTTTCATGGCACATAAAAGACTGGTTGTCCACCTTGCTAAGTTGTGTGGCGAAAAGATGAATGAGTTCCTCAAAAATGAGCTGCCGGTAAATATGGATGTGGTCATTGCCGGTGCAATCCTCGCCGATGTTGGCAAACTGCTTGAATACGAGATGAAAGACGGAAAATCGGTGCAGGGAAAATATGGCAAATACCTGCGCCATCCGTTCTCCGGCGTTTCACTGGCAGAACAATGCGGCGTTCCTGCTGAAGTTTGCCACATCATTGCCGCCCATGCCGGCGAAGGAGATATGATCAAACGAACCACCGAAGCCTTCATCGTTCACCACGCCGACTTTATGACGTTCGAGCCGTTCCGTGACAGGTTGAAGTAGCTGGTGAGTTGGTGAGCTGGTGATTTGGTGATTGGGTGATTTAGTGATTTAGTGATTTAGTGATTGAATATGAATAGCTCGGAATTATCGGAAAAATTTAGGCAAAGAACCAAGCTTTTTACAATCCGAATCATTGCGTTTTCCAAGTCCCTTCCCAAATCTCCTGAATCCCAAATAATCCTCAAGCAATTGATAAGGTCTGTTGCATCAACTGCAGCAAATTATCGAGCTGCTTGCCGCGCAAGGTCAAATACTGAGTTTTTCTCAAAACTTAGTATCGTAGTAGAGGAAGCAGATGAAAGCGTCTTTTGGCTTGAAATCATTCACGAAGCCAACCTGGTCAATGAGCAAGAAGTTCTACCATTACTGAGAGAAGCCAATGAAATCCTTGCAATCGTTGCTTCCTCCAGAAAAACAATGAGGAATAAACTATTTCCAAATCAGTAAATCACCCTTTCCACACTGCTTTGCAGCTCGAAATGACAATAATTACCCAATCAATAAATCACCCAATCACCAAATTTCCAAATGAACATCATCGAAAAAATCATCGCTGCCCACTCTGATCAGGCTGTTGTGAAGCCTAACGACATCGTGGATGTACTTATCGACGCACGTGTTGCCAGGGATTTCGGCGGAGCCAATGTAGTCAAGAACCTGTTAGATAACGGATTGCAGGTACATGATCCTTCGAAGACCTTCTTCACGTTTGACTGCAACCCGGGAGGGTCGGATCAGAAATATGCAGCGAACCAGCAGTATTGTCGCCAGTTTGCCCGCAACAACAACATCCGGATTTATGACGTGGATGCCGGCATCGGAACCCACCTGGCCATCGACAAAGGGCTGGCGTATCCGGGAAGTACCTTCGTTTCCACCGACTCTCATGCCAATATCCTCGGCGCCATCGGTTCCTTTGGACAAGGGATGGGTGATCAGGATATTGCAGCGGCCTGGGCCAATGGGAAAGTCTGGTTCAAAGCACCTCCTTCAGTCAGAATCAATTTGAACGGGAAACGACCGGCTAATGTGACTGCCAAGGATATCGCCCTGAACCTGTTGAGCATCTTCGGTGCCAATAAACTGTTGGGCTATTCGGTAGAGTTCTATGGAGAAGAAGTTGATCGACTGACGCTTGACGAACGCATCACCGTCTCCTCAATGGGTACTGAAATGGGCGCCATCATCCTGTTCTTCCCTCCCACGCAGGCCATCCTTGATAAGCTGAAAAAGAAGACCGGTAAAGCCTATCAACCGATCACTGCTGATAACGACGCCGTGTATGAGAAATCCTTCGATATTGATCTATCTGCTTTCGTTCCAATGGTGGCCAAACCCGGGCACCCGCATGATGATGCCTCGGTTGATTCGGTTAAAAAGACCAAGATCGACAGTGCCTTTATCGGTAGTTGCACCAATGGCCGGATGGAAGACCTCCGGCAGGCAGCTACTATTCTGAAAGGGAAAAAGGTGGCTCCCGGAGTGGTTCTCAAGATCGTTCCTGCTACGGATGAGATTTGGAATCAGGCGCTGGCAGAAGGATTGATTCAGATATTTAAAGATGCAGGCGCGATGGTGTCCAATTCCGGCTGTGCAGGCTGTGCTGCCGGACAGGTTGGGCAAAACGGGCCTGGTGAAGTGACCATCAGCACAGGCAACCGGAACTTCGAAGGAAAACAAGGTAAAGGTTTTGTTTACCTTGCTTCTCCTGCAACGGTTGCTGCATCGGCTGTCGCCGGATACATCACCACTCCGGATGATATCCCACCCGAACCTGTTATCTTTAAACCAACACCCAACCTCCAACCTCCAACTTCCAACCTCCAACCTCAAACTTCCAACATCCAGCATCCAACCTTCATTCAAGGCCACGTCTGGATCATTCCCAAAGACGACATCGACACCGATATGATCTTCCACAACCGCTACCTGACCATCACCGATATCAAGGAGATGGGACAGTATACCTTCGACAACCTCAAAGGATTCGAGGATTTTGCCAAAAAAGCCAAAGCCGGTGATATTGTCATTACCGGGAAAAACTTCGGCGCCGGCAGCTCACGCCAGCAAGCCGTCGACTGCTTCCTCGCCCTCGGCATCTCCTGTATCCTCGCCGAATCGTACGGAGCTATCTACGAGCGCAACGCCATCAATGCGGCAATGCCCATTCTAACTTTCGATCCAGCCACCCTTCAGGAAGCCGAAATCAAACACGGCGACCAGATTAGTGTCGATTTCACTACCGGCGAACTCGTCAATCTGAAAAATAACAAGAAGACGCAGGTTAACAAGTTCTATTCAGCACAGTTGGAAATATATAAGAAGGGGGGACTGCTAGGGTAATTAATAATTATAAATTATTAATTATTAATTTGTTACACCAAGCATTATGCTGATAATATCCAGGAATAGTACTGATCCATATTTCAATCTCGCTGCAGAAGAATATTTCCTGAAACATTTTACGGATGACTGCTTCATGCTGTGGCGGAATGATCCCAGCATCATTGTCGGTAAACATCAGAATACCCTGGCTGAGATCAATGTGGACTATATCAAAGCCAACAACATCAAGGTTGTCAGAAGGCTTTCAGGAGGTGGAGCGGTGTTTCATGATCTCGGGAATTTGAATTTCACCTTTATCGAGACAGGTAGCGGCGAAGGATTGGTAGATTTCAGGAAATATACCCTGCCGATCCTCGAAGTTCTGCAGAAACTAGGTATTGAAGCCAGGTTTGAAGGACGTAACGACCTCACCATCGAGGGGAAGAAGTTTTCCGGCAATGCTGAAAGCGTGTGGAAAAACAGGGTGCTTCACCATGGTACCCTGCTCTTTTCGTCAAAAATGGCTGACCTCAGCCGGGCATTGAAGGTGAATCCGTTAAAGTTTTCAGATAAAGCCGTGAAGTCGGTGCCTTCGCGGGTGACAAATATTTCAGGACACCTCAAAGAACCGATGGGGGTCCTCGATTTTGCCAAAATGATCAATGACCACATCCTGGAAAAATTTCCCGATGCCCAATATTACGACCTGACGCAGGAAGATCATGGAAACATTGAATCACTCGTTCGAACCAAATACGGTACCTGGGAATGGAATTTCGGCTACTCCCCTAAATACAACCTGCGGAAGATCATCAGAACAACTTCCAGTGGGACTATCGAGGTGAATCTCTTTGTACAGAATGGGACCATTACAAGCATTCGCATCTTTGGCGACTTCTTTGGCCGGCTTGATACAGACGATCTTGAAAAAGCCCTCACAAATGTTCCTCACACCGAACAGACTATCATCGACAAACTCAAGACATTCAATATCGACGATTATATCAAGAATTGTACGGCAGAAGAGCTGATCAAAGGATTCTTTTGACAACGAGATCAGAGTCAGAGATCAGAGTCAGAGATCAGTTGAAGTGACTTTGTGACTATTTATAAATGGTGAAATGGTGAAATGGTGAAATGGTGAAACTTGTTGCGAGGAGCTTTATCCCGAACGAAGTGAGGGAGAAGCGACGTGGCAATGGTGATAAGCATATAAACATCTTCAAATCTTCAAATTTTCAAATCTCCTAATTTTAAAATATGAACCCAACGAATATTTTTACCCGTCTGTGGGACGATTACATCACCCAGAATCCGGCGGCCAAGAAGGTTTATGACGTACTGACAGCCTCCGGGGAGGAGGTGGTGAATGACCATATTGCTTTCCGCACGTTTGACCACCCGGCCATCAATGTTGAACGGTTGGCACAGGTTTTCCTGAAAGCCGGCTACGTTGAAAAGGGGCAGTATCGCTTTGAAGAGAAAAAGCTGTGGGCCAAGCATTACGAATTACCGGGCGACGAAAAAGCGCCCCGGGTCTTTATCTCGGAACTGCTGACCAGGGAATTCAGTCCCTTCCTGCAGACAACCATCGGGGAAACCATCCGGAAAATGCCAGCCGATCTGGCAACATCTGACGAGTTGATCTTTTCCGGAAATGTGTTTGGTCTCCCTTCTTTTGATGTCTACAACAAGCTCCGGGAAGAATCGGAATATGCAGCCTGGGTGTATGTTTATGGTTTCCGTGCCAATCACTTCACGGTCTATGTCAACTTCCTGAAAAAATACAATACCCTGCAAAAGCTCAATGCCTTCCTGAAGGAGAATGGTTTTCGGATCAATGACTCAGGTGGCGAGATCAAAGGGACTCCTGCTGAGTTGCTTGAACAGTCAAGCATCCGGGCTGGGATCATCCCTGTGCAGTTTGTCGAAGGGATTTTCGATATCCCATCCTGCTACTATGAGTTCGCATTGCGGTATCCGGGCAAAAATGGCAGGCTTTACTCCGGATTCATTGCCAAATCAGCGGATAAGATCTTTGAGAGCACGGATTTTTATAAGGACTCCGCAAAGAAGCAATGACCTCACCACCCTGCCCGCACACCCTCACACCGATCTCAAAAAACAATCAGCTTTTCCGTGAAGACTTGATCAGCACAAGTTATCCTGATCATATGAACCCCTTCAGGTAATTTTGAAATATCAACAACAAAACGGTTGTGGGAGAATCTCAATGAAGTTTCTAATCTTCCATCCATAGAAAGAATATTCATCTCACAAGCGTTACATTCCTGTCTCTGGATCTCAACGGTTATCCTATCCGCTGCGGGATTGGGAAATATAGAAACACCCTTAAGGCGCTTTTCTGGCCTGTCAATGCCAAGAAGCCAATCATCATCGTAAACAATTCCTGTCGTGTCTCCTTTTTTTACATAACCGATCAGTTTTTCCCCATAGCCAAACTCGCCCACGGAACATGAATAATGAACCATACCAAGTGTATTCGAATACTTCTTTAAAAAATCAAGTACACAACAGGGAACAAGAACCTCTTCATTAAGTTGAGCATATAGAGAATTTTCATTGAAATACTGTTCGCTTCCGATTTTCTTTGATATGACTATACCTGTGTCCGGGTAAACTCTCATGATCCCGAAATTCGTCTCATATGTATCTTCTAAAGGATTGTCAACCAACTCATTCTGAAAATAATTACAGGAATGGTTCAATGAATCGATGAATTCAAGTGTCTCGATATTATTGTAATACTGTGTATTCGGTGGTGCATTGGTATATCTGAAAAATCCAACTTTGGTCACTTCATATTGATAGATACCAGGCAAGGAATCTTTCTGTAAAACAGTATATTTGATAAACCATTCAGCAGAAACAGGTCCTCCTCCGGGATCAAGCCCCCATGACCAACCTTCATACTGAAACACATCATTTACCTGGAAATTATATATATCCTTAAACATTGGAATTAATATACCGATGTCACGACCTTGAATACCAGCGAGGTGAAAATCCTTATTGCCCAGAAATAATGGCCATTGAATAACACCATGGTTCTTTGATATTCTGATCGTATCGCCATTTGATAACTTTATTGAGCTGATAGAATCAATCTCTCCCAAAATGATCGCCTGGTATTTCTGAATAATCTGAGCTGTCATATTGACTGTTGAATCAAAAATCCAGGGCCAATTTAATGTCGCTTTTGTAAACAATCGTAGATTCCACGGATCATTCAGGGCATAAACACCTTCATCTTGCCGGATTATTCTGCGTTGCAGAAACTGTGGCTGATTGTATAGCTTCCAATCGGAGAATGCGCACGTATCACAATCCGTCACGATACGGTTCAGGTAAAATACTGAATCACCATTCTCCATTTTTATGGAATCGACCCCAATTGAATTGGTTATATAAGTTGAATCATCAGCCAGGTAATTGAACTTATCTGTATGGTTTAGTGGCGCCCAGTTTTGAGTAAAAACCGGGATATTATACAGCAGAAAAAGAAACAGCAGAATAAAGACTACCTTTTTCCTTTTGTAACTTGAATATGTTAAACCAACATACTCATAGAAGAAAGAACGTATGGTATTCATTGAAGTAAGAGATGGTTATTGCAAAGATACAATAAGAATAGAGAAAATGTACTATTTCTTTAAATTAATTTCTGTCACGGCTTCGAGACCGCTATCCTGCTGCAGCCGGAGTAATTCACCGATTTTTTCGCTTTCAGGAATTGGATCAGTTGATCAGAGCAATTACTATCCAGTGTCTTTCCTTTATCCTGTGAGTCGAACTTATAGGTTGCTGCCATGTAGCTGTTCATGGCAACGGTGTAGGTTCGTTGCTGATCAAGTGGTTTTCCCATCATATCTTTCATCCAGACTTCTGCACATGAGCCATCCTGACCGGTCTTGATGGTGTAGGTCATGCCGGAGACCATCAGGTCATGCTCTTTGAGCCGGTTGTAGGCGTTGCAGATCAAACCCGCAACCTGAGCGGCGTTCATCGTGTATACCACCACCTGGTTCCCGAAAGGATCGATGCGGTAGACGTCTTGGAGTGTGATATTTCCAGCCGGCAGGGATTTGATCCGGATCCCGCCGACATTTTGAAAGGCAAAGTCGACCTTGAGTTGAGTGGTCAGCGCATCTGTCATCATGCATCCCAACTCCTCCTCATTGCTGAAAGCGGTTTCCGCCGTGGCCAACACCTCCTTGAATTCCGGGTTGTCATTGTATTGGTCAACCAGTTTTTGCACCTTCGGGTCAGCTTTTTTCAGGTATTTCACCACGATGATCTCATCTTTTTTTGCCAAAACCTTCCCTTTCCTCATCTGGAGCGTCGTCTTGCCAATATAGCGGAGCCCATAGCCTGCCTGGGTAATCATCACATCACCAACCATGATTGGAGGATCCATGAGTGTGTGGGAGTGTCCGCCCATAATGAGGTCAATGTCAGGAACCACCCTGGCCAGGATCGTATCGGTCTCGATACCCAGGTGGGTCAGGGCAATGAAATTACCATATTCTTCTTTTAACCAATCAAATTCTTTGGCCTTTTGCAGTCCATCGGTGAAGATGATCCCTTTCAGTTTGTCGGGATGTGAGTCGGGAAGGCCATTATCTCCGCGCTGGATGATTCCCAGCAGTGCGAGGCGGTTGCCGCAACCGGCTTTCAGTACTTTGATTGGCCTGGGCTGTTTTAACACCGTTTCCCGGCTGTCGATGTTGGCTGAGATGAAAGGGAACCTCGCCTGTTTAAACCGCCTGTTCAACATCTCCTGACCCAGGTCGAACTCATGATTACCGACAGCGCTCACATCAAACCCGCAGCGGTTCATCAGGTCGATCATCGGAAAACCCTTGTCGGCAACCATATCCACAACCGGGTTCCCGGTGAAGTTATCTCCGGCAGATACAAGGAATACAAACCGGTGCAGTTTCCGGAGACTATCGGTCAGGTAAGCCAGCTTGGGCATGTCGTCGATCCTGGCGTGCATGTCGTTCACGTGGAGGATGATCACCTCCCGCGTCCGGCCCTTCTCCGCCTTCTGGCCAAAAGACGGAACGATCAACACTGCAGCCATTAGAATGGTTAGGAATCGTTTCATTTATTATTTGGTGATTTGGTGATTTAGTGATTTAGTGATTGTTGTCATTGCGAACTGCGAAGCAGTGTGGCAATGAAGATTAGGAGATTTGAAGATGATATGTAATAATTCAGATTTCTCTGATTTCTAATTTCTTATTTCTGATTTCTAATTTTAGTAGTATTCCACTTTGACTTCCTTCATAAATTTCTCTTCCAGGAGCCGGCTAATGCGGCGGATGAGGGTTGGCCTTGTTTCGAGTTCAACAGGTAGATTTGGATCAAAGTTAGTCACATTAATGGTCATGCCGGCAAGGAAGTGAATTTCATCGCAATCCAGCAAAAACTTGACAATGGTGCCAGCAGGACCATTTCCGAGCCGGGTTTGCGGGTTGTAGTTCCTCAATATCTCCGCCACTTTTCCCAGGGTCAGGATCCCTTCGCTGATGAGATCCACGCCATCCATATAGGAGACAGGTGGAAGCTCAGGGTCGAAAGCATGTTGGCCTTCACCCCATGTCCCATGCCATCGGAGAGGACAGCGATGATCCTTCCTTCTTCCTTGATCCGTTTGGACAGGAAGGTATCGCCGCAGATCCGGGCATCGAAATGTGAAACCTGCTGGCAGTTGACTTCTATGAAGAAGCCATCACTCATGCTTTTCCTGTGATTTGTATGATTCGATGATGGAATTGAGCATCTTCTCGGTACTGGCTGCTCCTTCACCCAGCAGGAAGGCGATCTTCTGTACCATGCTGAGATTCTCTGTCACAACCTCATCAAGCCTTCTAACAACCTGTTCCTTCTGTACCTCCGGCAGGTACATATCCCGGATGATCGCCCCGGCAAATTTCCTTTTGCCAACCGGAAAGACCGATGTATTAAAGAGACGGTCGCCAATGTGGATGTCGCGGTTGCTGATCGTATCCTCGCTGTCGATGACATAGGAAAAGAGCTTGTAGAAAGCCACCGGCAGCAGGCTTTTCAAATCAGCGCCCGAAAGGCCGGGTATCACTTCATCAATGAGCCTGGCCTCTTCACCCAGGATCGTGATCACGGCTTTATTGGCATGAACCACCTTGAGTTTTTCATCAACGATAAGCACCCCAACCGGTAGCTTTTGAAGCAGGGCTCCGATTGTCTCGTTGGCCGCCTTAGTCGTCTCCTCATCCTTACGTGCTTTTTGCTCCGACTCCCTGAGAGCAGCCTGGATTCTTGCCAGCTTTTCATTCGTTGAACGAAGTGTCTTGATATATTCCTGCCTGTTCTTCGAAGAATAGAGAGAACACATCTCGGAAGTGGCCAGACCCTGTAAAACAGCGATTGCAAAATCACGGCAAGTTGCATATCCACATGATTCACAGCCAATCCCTGTCTGACCGTGGTCTTTTTCGATGGAAGCAAGCAGTTCGCTGATCTGGTCTTCGGAAGGGAGAGGCAATCGCTGATCATCTGCAACAAAATCCCGGATCAGATCAATGGGATAGTATTTATCGATGTTCTTTTTCCATGCGGTAAGGTCGATGGTTTTGATCCGTTTGTTTACATAATCGGTAACCAGGGTATGGCGGAGGAATTTTTCACACAAGCATAACACTTGATACACCCTCCCTGCTCAATATATACCAGTTGTGATCCCAAAGGATTCAATCCCCGATTGTTTTATCCACGTACCAAAAATACGCATTTTATTCATGCTGATGAAAATCTGAAATCAATCATAGAAAACCTGCAATATCTTATCTGTTTATTTTTTCACAATGTGAATTTTTTAACAATATTTTTCACTTGATTTGATTTTATTACCTATTTTTGTACTGTTGCTTTAAGGAACATGAAGTTTGATGCGGCATATTTTTCAAACCTGACCCCTGGACAAGGACCGGAAAACCTTATCCGGCTACTCCAGGAAGTTCAATTGATGGAAGGGTACATCTCTGCTGAAGCCATTGCAGCGGTGAGCCTTCACCTTCGCATTCCGGAGAATAAAATCATCGGGGTGATGTCATTCTACAGGCAATTCCGGGTGAAACCTGCTGGAAAGCTTGTCATCACAGCCTGCAACTGTCCCAACTGTCACCTGAATGGCGGCAGTCAAATTCTTGCTGAGCTCGAGAATATCTTAAAACTGAAACCGGGTCAAACCGGAAGGGATAAACGGTTTACCCTGTTGACTGAAACTTGTCTTGGAGGTTGCGGAAAATTACCGGTGATCAGGATCAATGATACGCACCACAAGATCACCTCGTCCGATCAACTTCGGCATTTAATCGACTCCTTGCCCTAATGGATGTTTGTCATGAAGCATGAACAAAAAAAGAAGGAACTGGTGTTGGATGCACTACGGAGTGGTTCATCCGGTTTTACGGAAGAGCTTGGAAAATTACTGACACCTTTTCGCAGGGAAAAGATCACCCGGCCCCATATCTATGTCGGAATGAATTCCTGTGGCATCATTGCCGGCGCCCAAGAGACGTTGCTGTCCATCCGGCAATACCTGCAGGAACATGCACTGGACGCCGAAGTGATTCAAGCCGGTTGCTCCGGGCTTTGCAACGATGAACCCGTTGTTGAAATCCAACTCCCCGGTATAAACAGACTCCGCTTTGCTCCAGTCACCGTTGAGATGGTCTCCATTGTCATGGACTCTGCCCTGAACCGGAATCCGTTTTCGGAAATTCTGGCCGGTCAATACCACTCACCTGGCGCCGAAGCCTGGCCTTCGGTCCCCTTCCTCCATGAAATGGAGTTTTTCAGACATCAAAAGCGGATCATCACGCAAAACCTTGGGGTCATCTCACCAACCATCATTGAAGATTATATTTCCCGCGGAGGATATTTTGCTTTCCTGAAAACCATTTCCAACTACACCTGTGAGAAAGTCTGCCAAATTGTGGAAGACAGTGGCTTGCAGGGACGGGGAGGTAGCGGATACCCGACCGCAGCAAAGTGGAAACAGGCGCTCAATACTGCTGCTGACCAGAAGGTTTTTATTTGTAATGCTGACGAGAGCGATCCAGGTGCTTTCATCGACCGTGCTTTGCTTGAAGGGAATCCCCATCTGATCATTGAAGGACTTGCCATCGGGGCATACGGCATCGGGGCAGAGCAGGCCTACATCTACCTGAAACACGGATACAGCCTGGCGAAGGAACGCCTGGAGCATGCAATACAGCAAGCCCAGGAATTGGGATTACTGGGTGATAACATTTTCGGCAGTGGTTATAAGCTCCAGGTCTACGTGAAAGAAAGCCCGGGCGCTTACATATGCGGGGAAGAAACCGCACTGATCCGGAGTCTGGAAGGCAAGCGGGGGATTCCCGAAATCAAGCCCCCCTACCCTGCTACGAAGGGATTATTCGGCAAGCCAACCGTGGTGAACAATGTCAAGACCCTGGCAAATATTCCCTTCATTATTGCAAATGGTCCGCTCCGATTTCATGCTACCGGGACTGCCATCAGCAAAGGGACCAAGTTGTTCAGCCTCGGAGGTCATGCACGGAATACCGGGATCATTGAAGTGGAAATGGGGACAAAGCTTCGGGATGTGGTTGAAAAAATCGCAGGTGGAGTAGCAGAAGGTCACACATTAAAAGCCATTCATCTGGGCGGACCCGCAGGCACCTTCATCCCGGCTGACCAGCTTGATATCCCTGTTGACTTTGCTGCTTTCGCAAAAGCCGGGGTCACCATGGGCTCTGGCGGGATGACAATTCTTAACGAAACGACCTGTGTGGTTGACCTCGTGAAATATTTCATCGGGTTCCTGAACCGGGAGAACTGCGGAAAGTGCATACCCTGCCGGGAAGGGATGAGAAAAATGAGCGAGATACTGGAAGCCACTACCCATAAACCGGAACACGGGGTTACTTATCAGACGCTGGAACGCTTCAAGGGTATCATCCAACTCGAAACCCTGGCGGAAGTCGCCCGGGAAACGTCCCTTTGCGGATTGGGAAAAAGCGCAGCCAACCCCATCCTCAGCAGCCTGAAATGGTTTAGGGATGAATTTGAGGAGCATATCTTCGACCGGAAGTGCACAGCAGGCGTCTGTCATCGCCTCCGCACCTATTACATCCTTCCTGAAATGTGCACCGGTTGCCATATCTGTTTATTGAAATGCCCGGCAAATGCCATTATCGGAACAAAACAGTCACCCCATTTCATCATCGAAGAGAAGTGCACCGGTTGCGGTATCTGCGAAGAGGTTTGCAAATTCAATGCGGTTTTAATGAAATGATCCTATGACATTTACCATTCATATTAACGGCCAGGCAGTACAGGTCAAGAAAGGAGAAGCTTTGCTCTCCGTCATCAGGGAAAGGGGAATCCTGTTACCCACCCTCTGCCACATGGAAGGGTTTATTCCTTCCGGCGCATGCAGGCTATGTGTTGTAGAAGTGAAAGGGACGGATGAACTGGTACCAGCCTGTTCCTCACAGGTTGCCGAATGGATGGAAGTGTATACCCACAGTCCCAAAGTCATCACTGCACGAAAAGCCATCGTTGAGCTACTCATCGCCAACCATCCCGACGATTGTCTCTATTGCGAACGAAACGGAACCTGTGAACTGCAGGATCTGGCCGGCTCTCTGGGCTTGTCGGAAAGAAAATTTGCCCCCCACCGGGCGCTTGCACCGGTCGATCGCTCCTGTCCGAGCATCCTGAGAGATCCTTCCAAATGTGTGCTTTGTGGTCGATGTATCCGCATCTGCAATGAAGTTCAGGTGGTGGGATCCATTGAGTTCGTTGGAAAAGGGAATCAAACCGCCATCGGAACGGCACTCAACCAGGGGTTCAACCTGAATACCTGCGTGAAATGCGGACAGTGTATCAAGGTTTGTCCCACAGCCGCCCTCACGGAGTACAGTCACATCCCACGGGTACAAGAGATGCTCCAGCAACCGGATCATTTTGCGGTTGCCACCATCTCACCTGCCGTCTCATCCTCTCCGGCTGAAGCGCTGGGCCTCAAACCGCCTAAGGATGCCTTCCATTTCACAGCTCAAATTCTGAAGACCATGGGGTTCAAGGAGGTCTTTGACACATCTTTCGCATCGGATATCAAAACCCTTCTGGACGCCAGGGAGTTGGCCAAACGGATCAAAGAAAAGAAGCAGCTTCCTGCCTTCACCGGTTGCTGCCCTTCCTGGACCAAGTATCTTGCGGATACATATCCTGATCATGCTGAAAACCTTTTTCATTCCGGTTCTCCGCAACAGATCATGGGCAGCTTGATCAGAAACTTCTACCGGAAAGGACCAGATGCGCAAAGCAAAGAACCATTTATTCTAAGCATCGAGCCATGCACGGCAAGGAAGTATGAAGCAACACAGTATACTGCAGATGAAAAGGTGGATGCTGTGATAACCACTCGTGAACTGGTCAGGCTGATCAGGTATTACGGTATTGATGTTTCCCTGCCTGTACTACCCACCGCTCCCCCGCTGAACAGAAGGAGTTCAGCATCAAAGCTCTCGGTCGTTTCGGGCGGAGTAACGGAGAGTGTGATCCGCTCCCTCTACCCGGAACTCGGGCAGAAGGAGCCTGCTGAGATCAAATGTCAGGAATGTCGGGGACAAAAACCCCGGAGGGATTTCAGGTTCAGCATAGGCAAACAGGAGTTGGGTGTCGCCATCGTCAGTGGCTTGAACCAGGCGCGGAAACTGATGGATGAGATCGTTGCCGGAAGAGATGATCTGCACCTGGTGGAAGTGATGGCCTGTCCCGGCGGCTGTATATACGGCGGCGGACAACCGATGTATGAGCAGGAGAAAACCATCCGGAACCGAATCAAAGCGCTGTATGACCTCGACGCCGAAGAACCGATCAAGACGGCTCACCGGAATCCGGGCGCACCGGATGTTTTAAGCCTATTTGAAAGTATAAATTGAGCATCGTTACGCTATTCGCATTATACAGATATATCATAGAAAATGATAATTTCGTAATCAGAAAAAATAGATGATGTCGGAGAATATATTAAAGTCAATAAAAACACTCTGGAAAACAGATAAAGATTTCTACCGTTCTGCAGAAGTGGGTTCAGGTGTACAAAAGTTCTGTAAAAAGGTTTTCTCTTGTCAGGATTTATTCAGTCTTAAAGAAGGAACAGGTTCAACAAAAGAGATAAATAGGAAAAATGAATTCCTCGAGGAAGCTAAAAAGAAGAACAGACGAGCAGATGTGGTTATCTTTATTGATTCGGATATAATTATTCCAGTTGAAATTGAGAAGTTCGGCAATATCAAGGCCGGCGAAAGACAGATTTACAATTACCAGGCAGACTGGGTTAAGAAATATGGTATCCTAACCGACGGAAACGAGTGGAGGTTTTACAACAATAAATATATTGAGAAAACCTTTTTCATTGATGATATTCTTAAAATTCCGATTGATCTTCTGACATTTTGGAGTGAATACACAACGCCTGAGTATTACTATTTGTCTTTTTTCAAGAAGAAAGGAGAACAAGAACTCCAGGAAGCCGATATTCCTCATCTAGATGACGTTAGAGAAGAGTTTTTTAAGGATATTACCAAACTTATTGAAAATTTTAAAAATAAACTGAATCTCAAAGGGTATTTCAAAGAAGTTATTGACGATACCGAAAGAAATAAGAAAGCGGTTGAGATAACCTACGCCTACCTCATCCAGTTCATCCTTTATAAAACGCTTGTTGATAATTCATTTTCAGACTTTGAAGAGGATTGGAAACAACGGTTGAAAACGATTGACAAGGCATTAAATGCCGGATCCTACGGAGAAATCCTTCAGAAAATCCAGGGCATAAGCAATAAGATATCAGAAAATATTTATAAACGATTCAGCGATGAGCAGGAGATAATCAACTCACATCTGAAAGGAATTCTTGACAAACCAAAAAATGATATTGGTGATGTTTCCGTTTGGCTAGATATTCTACTCTTTATCAACAGATATAATTTCGCCAATGTAAAAAATGAGATATTCGGGTATGTTTATGAAAACTATCTGAAAGATCTTTACCTCAATGAAAAGAAAGGACAATACTTCACTGATCCGCTTGTGGTGGACTATATGCTGAATGAAATAGGCTATACTTCAGCTAAATTAAAAAAGCGCTATGAAAATGATAAAGACAGCATCTCAATCATTGACCCGTCATGTGGAAGCGGAACTTTTCTCTACAATGCGACACATCGCATTGTACAAGCATTCTTTGAAAGCAATGAAAAATCATCAGAACTAGTCGAAAAATTGGTCAATGAAAATGTGTTCGGATTAGATATTGCTGAGTTTCCACTATATTTGGCGGAAATGAATATTTTAATGCGGATGCTTCCGATCGTGGTCAATCAAAAGTACAATAATCCCATTGACCAAAAAATAAAAGTTTTTAAAACCCGTGACAGCATTTCAGAATTTCTTGATACTGCAATTAAAAATACTATTACAGATATCAATACTGCTTACAAAAAAGGAAAAATCCAATATGATTTATTTACACAGGACTTAGACTTAGGATATGAGAGCTTCATGCGGGATAAGAGAGATTTGAATTGCCTCAAAAGTTCTCTAGAAAAACACAACAAACTCCCCCGTTATCGTTTTGACTTCGTAATTGGAAATCCGCCATATGTAAGCTATAACGAATGTTCTGAGCAAAACTTACTATTCGTTAAGTTGATTCAAAGCAAAAAGCTCTTAGCAAATGATGTTTATGGTGTCAACCTGAACACAGTGCCAGGGAGGATAAAAGCATATTCACCCAAGCCAAATCTCTATACTTTCTTTATTGCCTTGGGTATTGCATTATTGAAAGACAGCGGAAAAATATGTTTTATCATTCCTCAAACATTGTTAACATCTACTGACCATGACGTAATTCGTTACCACCTTTCAAAGTATTCAACGATTGAAAAGATTGTTACTTTCAGTGGAAAAATGTTTATTGGTAGAGGTATTAAGCAAGATAAGCCAATACCAACTTCCAGTTTGATTTTCATTATTTCAAAACTTCCTCCGAAAAGAGCTCAAAAAGTTGAGATTATAAATTACAATAAACCGGAAGATGATATCAGAAAATGTCTCATAGAATTACAGAATGGAAAAAATATCTCAAAAACAATAATTTCTCAAGAAGAATTATTAAGAAACGTTGAGAATTGGAGTTTCATTAAATTCACAAAAAATGATAAGGACATTTTCTCCGAGTATGTGAAGGGAGATAATTTTGACATATATCGATTTGAAACCTATTCTAAGCAATACTTTGGTGGCGTTTTCTATTTTGATAAGGGACTCATTTACCCAAAAGACAAAATTAAATCTACTACTCCTTCAACATCTCATTATGAGCTAATTATGACAAAGCAAAAAGGGTTCATAATTAAAACCGACGGAACTTATATCTCTAAGAATGAAATCAAATTACCAGGTGGTGCCCAAGGTTTTAAAGTTTATGATGCAGCATATAAAATAATATGGAGGTATATGAACACCGAAACTTTTATGTTCACCGACAAGAATATAATGATAAATCATAACTGGGTTTTAATCTCATCCGACCATAAAAATGAAATACAGTACATTTTTTCCCTGCTAAATTCTCCAATTACAAGATACATACTGCATAAACTGTTAAGTAATGAGAATGAAAAGAGTTTTCAAATTGGTATCAAAATTATAAAAGAGTTTTGCAGAGTTCCGAAAATATCAATATTCAATAAGCATATTAAAGATGAAATCATTTCTCAAACGAAGATTTTTCTTTCATTAGAAAGCTTAAACCTTTCCGACATTGTTGATTTAAAAGGCATCCTTCTACAGAAATTTGACTCTGTGGAAGTTATTGACAATGACCTAATAATTTGTTATAAGAGCAACTGCGTAAAGTGTAAAATCAGCAAGAATACCTCACTGGTTAAGCAAGCGCTGAATGATAATCTTTCAACACTCACTAATGAGGATGGGATCGGTAATCTCAGTGATCTTGAACATCTTCCTGTGATCAATGTTGAGAAACAGAAGAAAGTCAAGGGTTACATTGATGATTTGGTTTTCGCTTTGTATTTTAAAGTTAAGTTACCCTGCGTTGGCTTTTCAAACCTCCATATCATTCATGAAGCCGTTACAAATCACAGGTTTTACAATATAATAAACACTTTCACAAATGATTGACGAAAGGGATAAGCTTTGGGAAAGCCTTAAAGAGAGCCAAAACCTAAAAGAATACATTTTTATGACCCGTTCGGGTTATCGCCACTTTTTTGTCCTTGGCAAAGATTTGAAAGATGCAGAAGAGAGGTTTATGCAGGTTGACGAAATCAAGAGATGCGGCTTCACCCTTGAAGATTTACCTATAAGACTAGAAAATAAACCAGAAACTAAGACTTATACTATAGAAGACTTCTGGAACAAGAACGAAAATAATAATATCCTGACGACCTGACTGTTATTATCAATTGCAGATTTAACAGAATAGAACTATTCACAGAGAATCTGACCTACATACGCTATTACAAGAAATAAATGAATTCGCAAGCCTCCATACCATCCTATTCGGAACACCCGATTCGACACCAACTGATCACAACGATCAAGGATCTGTGCCGGGTATGCTTTACCTGTGTCAGGGAATGTCCGGTTAAAGCCATCACAAGGATCCTAAGGGAGAAGCATGGACAATATCTTCACCCCATTCTTTTCCACCAAGGAGATGGAAAAGGAACGTGTCTGGGACTGCCGTTGATCTATGGGATCGTCAAGATGCACAAGGGACAGATCCATTTGAAATCCAATGATGATCAGGTGTATGGTCCGACCGGTACTACGTTCACCATTACCCTGCCACGAAAACCTTAACCATATGATGCCAGCAGTTAAGAAAACCATATTGATCGTAGACGACGACATCGACTTTCTGCTCCAGACCAGGATGAAAGTTGAAAGCATGGGATATGCCACGATCACGGCTGAAAGCCAGAAGGAAGCCGGGGATATCATCAGTAAAACCAGGCCGGATATGGCTATCCTCGACCTGATGATGGAAAACCAGGACAGCGGATTTATCCTGAGTTTCAAGATCAAGAAGAGATATCCTGAAGTGCCGGTGATCATCCTGACCGGTGTCAGAGCCGAAACAGGGATTTATTTCGATGTGACCGATGAAAACAACCGGAAGTGGATCCGCGCGGATGCTTTCGTCGATAAAGGGATCCGTGCAGATGTTTTAAAGGTTGAAATTGAACGTTTGATGAAATAAAACTTAGCTTATGCGCGAAGTTAAAGTAAGGATACAGCTTCAGCGTGCTGGAGGTTGCTACCGGAGAGGAAGTGGAAGGCTACCTGGCCATGATGCGGGAAAAACAGCTTGGAAATGACCTTTCAGCTTACAAGGAAGCGGCGGACTGGGACTATCCATCTCCAAAAAATACATTGAAGCCTACCAGGGTACGATTACTGTAAACAGTATTCCCGAGAAAGGAAGTACCTTTACAGTCAATTTCCCGGTGGCAACAGTATAAAACATATTTTCAACCTTATGAAACACTTGCCACACAAAACCGTCGAGCGCTTGAGCCAGTACCGGCGGGCGCTGCTGGATTGCCTCGGTCAGGGGAAGATCAACATCTTCTCCCATGAAGTCGCCAACCTGCTTCATATCACACCCGTGCAGGTGCGCCGCGACATCATGCTGATCGGGTACACCGGAAACCTTCGGAAAGGTTATGACATCAAAGAACTCATCGACCTTATCGGGCATATCATTGATACTGAAACAGGTCAACGGGTCGCGGTTGTCGGCATCGGAAATCTTGGGAAAGCCATCATCAGCTATTTCAAAGGAAGACGATCCAAACTTTCCATCATTGCCGGGTTTGATGTCAACCCCGAAAAAACCGGGAAAGTCTACGACGGTGTGCCCATCTATCCCAATGAAGCCATGCAGGAAATCATTCAGAAAGAGCAGATAACGATCGGGATTATTACGGTTCCTGCAGCCCAGGCTGCGGCTGTTGCCGAAACCCTTATCAACAGCGGCATCAAAGGCATCCTGAATTATTCTCCCAAATCACTCAGCGTGTCACCACACGCCTATCTGGAAGAATATGATATGCTCACCTCACTCGAAAAAGTGGCTTATTTCACCAAATATTAACATTTACAAACAATTCGTTCAACCGACAGCGATTAACGACTACGCCAGTGAGAATCTTTTACGGACTCGATAACGTTCATGAAATTCAGCGAGCCGTTGTGACAACCGGTTCTTTTGACGGTGTGCACATCGGGCATCAAGCCATTATCAACAGGTTAAAGAAAATTGCCGCTGATATAAACGGGGAATCCACCCTGATCACGTTCAACCCCCACCCCAGGAAAGTGCTTTATCCCGATACGGTAGGGAAAGATCTTTTACTCATCAACAGCCAGCGGGAAAAAATTGAAATGCTCGAAAAGACCGGCCTTGACAACCTCCTTATCATCGAGTTTACACTGGCTTTTTCGAAAACTTCCAGTCTCGATTTTATCCGTGAAATGCTGCTTGAAAAACTTCACGCCAAATGCATCATCGTTGGTTTCAACCACCATTTCGGACACAACAGGGAAGGTGATTTTGAGGAGCTTCGCAGGTTATCCGCCAAAGATAACTTCATGGTTGAGGAGATCCCTGAGCAGGATATCCGGAATGAGTCGGTGAGCTCCACCAAGATTCGCCGGGCGCTGCTGGAAGGAAATATCCAGAAAGCCAATGCCTACCTTGATACCCAATACACCATCATGGGACCGGTTACCAATAGCCATGATATCCTCGAGAAGATCGGCTTTCCAAGCTACCTGATGACCATCGAGGAAGAATGTAAACTGATCCCTCCCAACGGCCTGTATGCCATCTCGTTCCATTCCGGCGATTTTACTTCCAGAGGGATGTGCTTCATCCGGAAAAACCCACACGATACGTTACAAACAGTCGTTGATTTTTACCTGTTCGAAGACCTTGCAGGCCGAACCATTCAAGATGGCAAACTACTGTTCCATAAAAGGATCCGCGATGAAAAGCCCTTGCATGATCCCATCGAACTGCAGAACCAGTTAAGGATCGACAAATCAGTCATAGAAGAACTTATCTACTAAAACAGTATTCCATGGCTGACCAGCATCCACCCATCACTGTCACCTTCCTGGGAACAGGAACATCTATTGGCGTCCCGGTCATTACCTGTACCTGTTCTGTATGCTGTTCATCTGACCCTCATGATAAGCGGTTTCGGTCATCGGTAATGATTGAAACAGCCGGCCACACCTACGTTATCGACTGCGGACCCGATTTCCGCATCCAGATGTTGCGGGAAAAGGTCACGAACCTCAATGCCGTCATCTTCACCCATGAACACCGTGACCATATCGCCGGACTGGATGATGTAAGGGCATTTAACTATGTGCTGAACAAAAAGATCGATATTTATGGTACCAAGCGGATGCTCAGCGCCATCCAGACGGAATTCCCGTACATCTTTGCAGAATCATCCAGGTACCTGGGTGCGCCCAAACTGAACATCCACCATATCACCGAGAAACCATTCCAGATCAACGGGATCACCTTTACCCCCATTCAGGCGATGCATGAGCATTTGCCGATCCACGGATACCGGATCGGAGACTTTTCCTATGTCACCGATGCCAATTTCATCGAGGAGGCTGAGATAGAAAAAATGCGGGGATCAAAAGTGGTTGTTTTGAACGCCCTTCGCAAATCCCGCCACCCATCTCATTTTTGCATCGATGAAGCCGTGGAGGTACTTGTAAAGCTGGCACCTGAGCAGGCTTATCTCACGCACATGAGTCATTTTATTGGCCTTCACGAAGAGGTCAATGTCTCCCTTCCCCCTTTCATCAAACTGGCATATGACGGATTAAAAATCACCATCTGACAACCATGGACATTGATATCCTGACCATATTTCCAGAGATGTTTGCCGGTCCGTTTGATCACTCGATCATCCGGAGAGCCAGGGAAAAAGGGCTGGTGAACATTGGTCTCCATAACATCCGCGATCATGCCACAGGTAAGCACAAGAAGGTAGATGATTACGCTTACAGCGGTGGTGCCGGAATGGTGATGATGGTGGAGCCCATTGCCAGAAGTATCAGGCACCTGCTTGGTATCAAAACCTATGATGAGATCATCATGCTGAGCCCTGATGGAGAGCCTTTGACGCAGCAATTAGCCAATTTTCTCTCGACCCGAAGCGGCATGCTCCTTCTTTGCGGCCATTACAAGGGGGTGGATGAACGTGTCAGGGAGCGCTTTGTCACCCGGGAGATTTCCATTGGTGATTATGTCATCTCCGGCGGAGAACTGGCCGCGATGGTGCTCACAGATGTCGTGGTCAGGCTGCTTCCCGGAGCCCTCAACGATGAGACCTCCGCCCTGTCTGATTCTTTTCAGGATGGGCTTATCTCGCCGCCTGTCTATACCCGGCCTGCTGAATTTGAGGGGATGAAAGTCCCCGATATCCTGTTGTCAGGCAACGAGAAAGAGATCCGAAAATGGCAGCTGGAGCAGGCGCTGGAACGGACACGTAAACGAAGGCCGGGGCTTCTTCCGGAAGACCAATAAAGGAGCCCTCACCCAGAAGGTGAAGATAATATTTCTACAGAAATCTTTTTCGGATTAATAAAATCCGTATTTTTGCAAACCTTTTTAAGATAAATACGCTACGCCATGAAGGATATTGAAAAGATCAAGTTTGTTGAGAACATGTTGGCTCCTGAGAATGAGCTCCCTTCTTTCAAAGCCGGAGATACCATTACGGTTCATTATAAGATCAAGGAAGGAAACAAGGAACGTATCCAGAATTTCCAGGGTGTTGTGATCCAACGCCGGGGACATGGCGTGACCGAAACCTTCACAGTGAGAAAAATCTCCGGAAACGTAGGTGTTGAGCGTATTTTCCCCGTAACCTCACCCAACATTAACAAGATTGATGTGAACAAGCGTGGGGTTGTGCGCCGTGCCAGGATATTCTACCTCCGAGGACTCACAGGCAAGAAAGCACGCATCAAGGAAGAACGCGTGTAGTTTCCTTCACGCAGATTTTCTGAGTTTCAATGCTGCTCCGAATGGAGCTTCTCCATTAATTTCCGATTACCAGAAATGTTCCGGCTGCCGGTTTTAGTACTGACAAGGCTTTGGAATAGTTCAGGATATTTCGGATTACCGATTCACGGGGCGATGAGACATGAAACCTGGATAAGATCTCTTTCGGTCGCTGTTCTTTGTTAGTGTCCGATAATGATGGTTCAGGGGTAAAAGAATCCTCCATAGGCATTTTTACAGGTTACTATTTATAACCTAACGGAGGATTATTTTGGAAATTATGGGAACTGAAAAAAATTATGCCGAGAGGATGATTTCCTTTTGTTTAATGAGTTTCCGGAGGTTTATCAAGGCATAGCGCATCCTACCCAGGGCAGTGTTGATGCTCACGTTGGTCTGCTCGGCGATCTCCTTGAAGCTCAGGTCACCGTAATGCCGCATCAGCAGCACTTCCTTTTGTTCATCGGGCAGGTAGTCGATCAGCTTCTTCACATCGTCGTAGATCTGTTCCAGTACCAACTTCTCTTCCACGGATTCCACTGTGATCTTAAGGTTGTTGAGCACATCGTATTTCTCGCTGTTGGGAACGGTCGGGAGTCGTTTAGCCTTTCTGAAATGGTCAATGGTCAGGTTATGCGCGATGCGCATCACCCACTGGATGAATTTCCCTTCTTCTTTATAGCATCCCGACCGGATGGTATTGATCACCTTGATAAACGTATCCTGGAAGATATCTTCAGCCAGGTCTTTGTCTTTCACCAGCATCAACACATAGGTGAAGACGCGGCTCTTGTGCCTGCGGATGAGGATTTCAAGACTTGGCTCGTGCCCGGAATGATACCTGCTGATCAGATCCTGATCACTGACATAGTTGGCTTTCATAGGCCCTCCTTTTGTTTTTAAAAGAGGTAGAAGTTTATTCTATAAGCCGTCTCCTATATTATGCCGCCAGGTGGCGAGCAGGTTAAACATGGATTAATTCAGTGCAAATATAAAGATATTTTTAGAAAATGCAAGATTGAGTATTTTTTTGGGGTTATTATGAATTTTTAACAGTCTGTGACTCTGTCGTTAAACAGCCCTCCACACCCGCCTCTCGTTCCGCTGCACCATCTCTTCCAGCAGCCGTACCGGGTCTTTGAAGCGGTTGGTCAACATCATGGAAGCAATGACGAAGGGCTTGAAGCCGGCTTCCTTGTAAGTGGCGATGCGGTATTTCTCGAACACTTCTTTCGACACTTCTCCCTGTTTGCATGACACACCGGAGATGTCGGCAGGTAGGCAATGCATATAAAGGGCGTTGCCATTGCGGGTGAGCTTCATTTTTTGTTCGTCGCACTCCCAGCCGGTAAAACGGGCATTGTTGGCCAGACATTCTTTCTCAAGTTCTTTCAGGCCTTCTTTGTCACTGTTTTGCAGTAAAGATGTCCTTTTTTCCATCACATGATACGGCGCCCAGCTCTTTGGATAGACGATGTCGGCATCCCGGAAAGCCTCTTCCATGGAGTGCGACACCTCGAATGATCCACGGCTGTTATCGGCTTGTTTGCGGGATAGATCAACCACATCAGGGATAAGATCATATCCTTCGGGATAGGCAAGGGAGACCAGCATACCCAGGCGGGTCATCAAACCGATGATCCCCTGTGGCACCGAGAGGGGTTTTCCATAACTTGGTGAATAGGCCCAGGTCATGGCGATCTTTTTCCCTTTGAGGTTGTCAAGAGAGCCGAACACCTGTCGCAGGTGCAAGAGGTCGGCCATCGACTGTGTTGGATGATCCACATCGCACTGTAGATTTACGATACCAGGCCTTTGGTGTAGTACTCCCTGCCGGTGGCCGTCATCCAGCGCTTCAGCAACCTCGAGCATGTACGTATGGCCGGCACCGAGGTACATATCATCACGGATGCCAATGATCTCGGTGAGAAAAGAGATCATGTTGGCGGTCTCCCGCACAGTCTCTCCATGGGCGATCTGTGATTTCTCTTCATCCATATCCATCACCGTAAGTCCCAGCAGGTTGGCGGCAAAGGCAAAGGAGAAGCGGGTCCGGGTTGATTTGTCCCGAAACTGGCTCACCGCCAGCGCCGACTCAAAACAGCGCGTAGCGATATTGGATTCATATAGCTGCTTCAACGCAGCCGCAACATCCAGCACCAATTCCAACTCATCCCTGGTCTTATCCCAGGTGAGCAGAAAGTCTTTCTGAAAAAGAGAAGA
>Ga0194126_10000992_pt1 | contig 47963 bp, 43 predicted proteins | sample TA2KigC150mmetaG_FD_148641 | JGI IMG/M metagenome (GOLD analysis project Ga0194126, IMG submission 148641) | Freshwater microbial communities from Lake Tanganyika, Tanzania - TA2015035 Kigoma Deep Cast 150m | ecosystem: Environmental > Aquatic > Freshwater > Lake | place: Tanzania: Lake... | reverse complement strand
CATAGTCAAAGCCATCTGACCGGTTCCTTTCCAGATAGAACATGGTCAGATTGTGCCTCCGCTTCGAGTAGGTTTCTTACGTGAGGCAACGGGGTGGCTTCGAGTAGATTTCTGGTGAGGCAACGCGCTCTCTTGACAGGCGACCGCCGGAAGTTACACTGACGAGCGGAGAGATGGGGTTCGGGTGCCGCCCCGGGAACAGTGACAGCGACGCTCGATGGGCATCCCCCGAACGTGTCTACTCCCAGGAGGATAGAGATGCGGCTGCTGCGACATTTGGCAGCCGGAAGGAGACCTAGATGCCAGGACAAGTCCAATGCCCGAATTGCCAGAACTGGAGGACCGTGACTCACTACCACCACGATCCCATTCCAGCCCCACCCACTGCCATCCCCTCCCACGACTTCGAGATACTGAACGACCAACCCCCGCCACCCCCGGCAATCCCAAGGAATGCTGTGCCCCAACCTCAACCGTGCCCGATCAACGGCTGCTACGCCGACGCCCGGAACCCAACGGGTAGCCCGGCATTCTCCTACTGCGTCGACTGCGGGCACAGCTTCTAGTCGGGAACTGACCAGCAGATAAAACGTGAAGGTCAGGGGGATGCCAGATGCGTCCCCCTCGCTGTGGGCTGCGGGATGCTACATCAGCAGTCCACCGTCAACCCTCAGAACCTGGCCCGTTACATAGCTCGCCAGGTCTGAAGCAAGAAAAAGGCAGACGTTCGCCACGTCATCAGGTGTTCCGGCCCGCTTCAGTGGTATCCCGGCGACGTAAGCCTCTCGAGTAGCTGGATCCAGCTTCTCGGTCATGGCCGTCGCTATGTAGCCCGGCGCAACCGCGTTGACCGTGACGTTTCGTGACGCCAACTCCCTGGCTACCGACTTGGTCAGGCCGATGATCCCAGCCTTGGCCGCGGCGTAGTTGGCCTGGCCGGCGTTGCCCATCTGGCCCATGATTGAAGCGATGCTGATGATGCGACCCCAGCGGCTCTTTATCATCCCGCGAGAACAAGCCCTGGTGAAGTTGAACGCGCCTTTCAGGTTGACGGCAATGACGCGGTCGAACTCCGCCTCGGTCATGCGCAGCAGCAGGTTGTCGCGCGTGATGCCGGCATTGTTCACAAGGATGTCGATGCCGCCCAGGTCGGTTGCGACCTGCTCGCACAACTGCTGGACAGCGGCGAAGTCTGACACGTCGACTGCATACGCCCGCGCCTGCCTGCCTGCGCGTGATATCTCGGCCGCAACTTTGTCAGCCGCTTCTTTCACCACGTCGCACACCGCGACCGCGGCGCCGGCCGCGCTGAACCTAACGGCAATCTCCCTGCCAATGCCCGAGCCCGCGCCGGTTATCACCGCCCTCTTCCCCGCAAGATTCAAATCCATGTTGTTCTCCTAGTCCCGCAGCAGCAAGCCTTCCACCCCGCAATCCGCACATCTCACATCGGACTTCTGACCTCTCACTTCGCCCGCCGTCATCTAGCTCCCCTCGCCCGCCTGCACCATCGAGCAGTTGCCCTGGAAAAGGCAGGCCGGCTGGATCACCAGTCCCCTGCATCTGATGTTACCGAAGACCTGGGCCCCGGTCTGAAGCTCAACGTTATCAGCCGCATAGATATCGCCCTCAATCCGGCCTGCGACGACCGCATCCCGGCAGTGAAGCTCGCCCTTCAGAAGTGCCTTCGGCCCGGTGACGAGTGTCTCGTTGATATCCATTCGGCCCTCGACCTGCCCGTCCAGCCGCACACCGCCCGCGACGCGGAAGTCTCCTCTGACGCTCGTGTCGGGTCCGATGACCGTGTCCAGCCTGCCGTCACTCTGGTTCTTCGCCATGCCGCTTCTCCTTGGCCGAGGCCTGCCGCTGGCACGTCGGCATTCGGACTTCGTCGTTCGACATTGGGGTGTGCCAGTATATTTCACGCAAACGGCAAAGTCAAACGCCAGGTCCGTCCAGAACCCCGGCATTGAACCACCAAGACACCAATGGACGCTAGATTCGATCTAGGAAGCTAGAAGTCCGCTTGAAGCTCTAGTGGAGTGGAATGCCCCGTTCGGACCTCGGGATTCGTACTTGATCCGATACTCGTGTCTCGAGCCTGGGGCTTGTCTGCTTGGCACTCAGGCTCTGGCCGGTCGTGTCTTTGTGCGTTTGTGGTAAGTGGCTGAGTCGGTCTCAGAAACCTGGGGTCGGCGGGCCTGATTGTCATTTCCGTTGCCGATCAACCGGGCGAGAACCATGTCCTTGCGACGCGGTGGCGTGGGCCCGATAGCGATGAGCGCGGGCAGCCGCAACGCTGCTTCCTTGACTGCGGCCTCGTTCGAGCCCGCCACCTCGGCGATGACCTCGTCCTTTGCCGCCTTCTCCCCGACCTTCTTCCTGAACAGGAACCCGGCGCTGTGGTCTATCCTGGAGTCGAGGTGCTGCCGGCCTACACCCAGCCCTACTCCCAAGAGACCAACCCGCAGCGGGTCTATGCTCCTCACGAATCCGGCTGACGCGGCAACGGCACCGGCTCGACAGGCAGGCTGAGGAAGCAGGCCGTAGTCATCAACGACCTTCGGGTCGCCACCCTGGGCCCTAACCATCTGCCGGAACTTCTCAAGTCCGAGCCCCTGTGAGAGCGCCCTCATCAGGAGCCGTCGCGCCTGAGCCAGGGTGCCAGCAAGACCGGCCAAAACCAGCATCTCCTCGCCGAGCGCCAGCGTGACCTCCTCCAAGTCAGGCTGCCACCGTCCCTTCAGAGCCTCGATCGCCTCGATCACCTCGACCCCGTTGCCCACCGCCTCGCCCAGCGGCTCCGACATGTCGGTGACCAAAGCAACAACCTTCTTACCCAGTTGCGTCCCGATGCTGATCATCGCCCGGGCCAGTTGCCGCGCTTGAGAGGTCCGGCTCATGAACGCGCCACTACCAGTCTTCACGTCCAGCACCAGCCCGTCGATTCCCTCAGCCAGCTTCTTCGACATGATGCTCGCGGCAATCAGCGGCACGGAATCCACGGTCGCGGTCACGTCGCGCAGCGCATAGAGCTTGCGGTCAGCCGGGCACATCCGCTGCGTCTGCCCCATAATGCACAGCCCGATGTCTGAGACGTTCTTCTTGAACTGCGCATACGAGAGGTCGGTACGGAACCCGGGAATCGACTCGAGCTTGTCCAGCGTCCCGCCGGTGTGGCCGAGCGACCTGCCCGAGACCATCGGCACCCTGACTCCGCAGGCCGCAACCAGCGGCGCGAGGATAAGCGACACCTTGTCCCCGACGCCGCCGGTGGAGTGCTTGTCCACCTTCGGACCCGGGACGCCGGATAGGTCGAAGACGTCGCCCGAGTTCATCATTGCAAGAGTCAGTGCCGCGGTTTCCTCCGCGGTCATCCCGCTGAAGAAGACCGCCATCAGCATTGCCGCCATTTGATAGTCTGGCACAGTCCCGGACGCAAAGCAGGCAACGAGCTCCTCGATTTCCTCTTCGCCTAGACTGCCCCCGTCCCGCTTGCGCCGAATCAACTCGTACAGATGCATGAGATTCCAAGCGCATGATAGCGCCCGGGGTCCCGCTGTCAAACGCTGATCATGATGGACTACGATTCGTCATGGCCACGACGCCGCTTGCCGGGCAGTTGGAACTCGTAGCGAAACAGACCCAAATCTGTGCGCCAGTTCCGCAACGGGGTGTTGGTCCCGACAACCAGGAAGTGATGGTGGTTCCAAGCCTGCCGACGTCGGTATCGGATGCAAGGGACTCCCGGACATCGCCGGCCGCGGGCATTCCGCCGAGTCCTGCACGACCAGCAGAACTCCGGATTGCGCCAAGACGCAGACAGGAAAGCGCAAGCAGCTTGGGCAGGACGGCATGGAAGCCCCGGAGTCGCTGCCGGTCTAGCGACCGTAGTCGAACACCTTGCCTCGTGCCTCAAGGGTGGCTCAGTGAATTGGCACTCACCCCATCAGCTCGCTCATTCCGTCCCTGTGAAGAGAAAGAGCGGCGACATCACACCGCGAAACCAACACCGACCAAACCTGTCTACTTCGAGGTCTTTTCCTTGAGAGGAGCGTCTTTGCTGCCGCTGTCCGGCTTCTGGGACTTCTCTCCATGGGTCGGTGAATCCTGCTGTCCCTTCGATTCCCGAAGTTCCGCCGGCCCTTGCTTGATCCCCGGATTCTGCCCTTCCTCCAGGTCGTCCATCTTCTTCTGGACCCGGAAGTGGTATTCGAATGAACTGGCGACCTTGCGGTTGTTCTTGACCGCTGCCTTGAACCGTGACTGGCGTATCTGGCGTACGGCCACACTGTCGAGCCTGACTGACCCCGAGCTACGGCGCACTCCCGCGCTCAGCACCCGCCCGGAGCTATCAGTCTCCACGTTGAGCAGCACGGTACCGGTGTCGAGCGCGTCCGCGTCGGCCAGCGGAGGTTGGTCGAGCAGTACCGGTCCGGACACGATGCGACCCTTCGGCTTCGTGGAGGAGGAGCGGAGGTGCTGCGCGCTGCCAGACGGAGCTGAGGCAAGGTCATTGTCCGGCTGCTCGGCGGCGACCTTCAACTCCGCCTCTTCAGAGCTACGCACAGAAGCGATGGCGGGCTTGGAGGCACCATCTGCGCCGGATGTCCCGGCGGCCCTGGACGCGTAGCCGATACTGACCTTCTCCGCGTCCCGCCCAGTTGCGGCGGGAACCTGAGCAACCTCGTCGAACCGGCCCTCGACCCGGGCCGGTATCCCTTCAGTGACCCTACCGGTCTCCCTAACTTCTGCTGAACGCTTGGTCCCGGGCTCTGCTACAACCGGAGCCACGGCCTTCGTCTGCCTCTCGGCAAGCGTCCTGCCGACAGCACCTGGTCGCTCCAGGAGCGACCGCCATCCGGCGATGACCACGACCAGCACGACTACGAGCCCGGCCGCAGCCGTAGCCAGCTTGGGCCAGGCAAATGAAGGCCGGTACGAAGGCATCGGGGCGCGCTTCCGGTTGTGGATCCCGTGCCAGACCTTGGCCCGGTGCCAATCCCAGTAGTCTTCGGCAAGACGCGGGTGCTCCACGCTCTTCGTCAGCTTGTGGAGCGCCAGTATCTGGTCGAGCTCGCGCCGACACGCGGCGCAGGTCTCAAGGTGGACACGAACCTGCTCGGCACGCCCCGGGTCGAGCTCTCCATCGGCAAATGCGCCGAGCCACTCTCGAACGGAGCCGCACGTCTGTTTCATGTTGCCGGCATGTACTCCCGTAGCAGCTCACGGAGCTTTTCGCGAGCCCGGTTCAGACGCGACATCACCGTGCCAACCGGGATACCCAGCGCCTGGCTGATCTCTTCGTAGCTCATCTCCTCGTTCACCCGGAGGACGAAGACTGCCCGTTGGTCCGGTGGCAGCTTGACCAGAGCCTGCTCCAGATCCCGCCCTAGCCCGCAGTCCGCTGACTGCGGTTGGGGGTCGGCGATATCGGCCGATTCGTCGTCGCCGTCGGCAATCGGCAAAGGCACAAAGCGGAACTTCTTGCCCCTTTTGATATGGTTGAAGCAGAGATTCACCGCAATTCTGCGCACCCAGGTGTAGAACTGATAGTGCTCATCGAAGCGGGCGATTGCTCGATATGCCCGGATGAAGGTCTCCTGGGAAAGGTCATCCGCATCCGCGTGGTTGCGCGTAAGTCCGTAGGTCACCTTGTAGACGCTCGCAGCATATCGTTTCATTAGTTCGTCAAAAGCTTCGGTATCACCCGATTGAACGCGGTGTATGAGTTCAACGTCACTTGCCCGCGCCCCGGGCTCGCCTACTAGATCTACCGTTGTCGGGCGAGTAGTATTCCTGGGATTATCCGAACCGACGACCCTGGAACTTGCCACCCTTGACCAGACCTTCATAGTGTCGCATTACCAGGTGAGCTTCTATCTGCTGCAGAGTGTCGAGTGCGACGCCGACGATAATCATCAGCGTGGTGCCACCAAAGTAGAAGGGCACGCGCAGCGCATTCATCAGGAACGAGGGCAGTAGCGCGATTATCACCAGCGAGACTGCACCGGGCAACATGATGAGGGTAAGGCTGCGGTCGATGTACTCGGCAGTCTTCTCCCCGGCCTGTTTTCCTGGAACTGCGCCACCGTACTTCCGCAGGTTGTCGGCGATGTCGCGCGCATTGAACACAACCGACGTATAGAAGTAGGTGAAGAAAATGATCAGAGCGGCGTAGAGCAGATCGTAGAGCCATCCGCCGGCGCTGAGGATCCGCTGCATCGACTGAAGCCACGGAGCCTTGATGAACTGCGCGAACGTCGAGGGGAATACCACCAGCGACTGGGCGAAGATGATGGGGATCACGCCCGCAGTCCACACCCGTATCGGCAGATGGGTCCGGTGTTCTCGGTACATCTGCCGGCCCACGACTCGGCCTTGATAGACGACCGGTATCTTGAGCACTGCCATCGTCAGAAGAACGACTCCGGCGTAGACCGCAAAGACCACTGCGGCCAGCAGTACCAGCGCCAGCCACGAGATCTCACCCGCTTGGACCATCGCGATCGTCCGGCCGATGTCCTGGGGAGTGCTGTCCAGGCAGCCAATGAAGATCAGGAACGAGATACCGTTGCCGATTCCGCGATCAGTAATCTGTTCACCCAGCCACATCGCAAGCATAGTACCAGAAGTGAGGGTGATGATCGTCAGCAGCCGGAAGAAGAACCCGGACTGCATGACAATCGGGCCGAACTGCGTCGCCGGCTGGCTCTCAAGGTAGATGGCTATGGTCGACGACTGGATTATGGCCAGAGCCACGGTCGCGTAGCGCGTGTACTGGTTGACCTTCTTACGGCCCTCCTCCTCGCGCTGCAGGCGCTCAAGATAGGGGAAGACCGAACCAAGAAGCTGAAAGACGATCGATGCCGAGATGTAGGGCATGATCCCGAGCGCGAAGATCGAAGCCCGGGAGAGCGCGCCACCGACAAAGATGTCGTAGAGACCGAACACCGTTCCCCGCATCTGACCGAGCATGTAGCCAAGGGCTTGAGCGTTGATACCAGGGGTCGGAATATGTGAACCCAGGCGATACACCACTACCATGCCCAGGGTGAAAAGTATCTTCCGGCGCAGGTCCGGAATCTTGAAGATGCTGCCGAACGAACCGGTCAACTTGCGACCTCGGCCTTACCTCCGGCCTTCTCGATCTTCTCGCGCGCCGACTTCGAGAAAGCATGTGCCGTAACTGACAGAGCGCGGCCGAGCTCGCCGTTGCCCAGCACTTTCACGGACTCGCGCCTGCCCACCAACCCTTTCTCACGCAACAGATCAATCGTCACAACCTCGACCTCAAGCTTCGTCAGATCGCTCAGGTTGACCGGGGCGAACTCCTTGCGGGTTGGATTGACGAACCCCCGCTTCGGTATGCGGCGGTAGAAGGGCATCTGACCGCCCTCGAACCGCGCATCGTGCCTGGGCGCCGAGTGCTGGCCGGCGCCCGTGTGCCCCCGCCCTGATGTCTTGCCATGGCCGGAGCCGACACCGCGGCCGATCCGCTTCTTGCGATGGGTAGAGCCCGGCTCCGGCTTGAGTCCGCCGATTTTCACAACTCCTCCACTTTGAGGAGATGCTTCACCTGAAACACCATTCCTCTGATTACGGCTGTGTCAGCGTGGACACGCGTTGCCCCGATCCGGCGCAGCCCGAGGGCACGCGCCGTCCGCTTCAACGACTGCTTCTGGTCAATCAGGCTCTTAGCCAGTGTGACTTTCAGCTGTTTCATTCTCTGTTTGTTTCTTGGCGAGATGGCTTGCCGGTTTGTTCCGGGCCGCCGCCACCTGTTCAATAGTTCGTAGCTGCTGCAGAGCGACGATCGTCGCCCGGGCCGTATTGTAGGCGTTGCGCGACCCGAGGGACTTGGAAAGACCGTCGTTCAACCCGGCCGCTTCAAGCACCGCTCGCACTTGCGGGCAGGCGATTAGACCCGTGCCACGCGCTGCCGGCTTCACCAGTACGCGACTGGCCCCATACTTGCCTTTGGTGTCGTGAGGTATCGTGTGACCGGCTATCGACACCCGCACCATGTCCTTGCGCGCCCGCGTCGTCGCCTTGCGCACGGCGACCGCGACTTCCGCAGCCTTGCCGTGACCCAGCCCGACCATGCCTTTTCCGTCGCCGACGACGACGGATGCCGACAGCCTCATCCGCTTGCCGCCCTTCATGACCTTCGACACGCGCTTGATGCTGATGACGCGTTCAATCAGTTCCGGCTCGAGCGTCGCGCCCCGTGCTTGTTGGTGCATCAAAACTCCAGACCTCCTTCGCGCGCGCCGTCAGCCACCGCCTTGACGCGGCCGTGATAACGATAGCCTGCCCGGTCAAAAACGACCTGTTTGATGCCGAGTTCCCTGGACTTGCCGGCGATGAGCTTGCCGACTTCTTTGGCCGCTTCGGTCCGCTTGAGCTTCTTCTCCCGGACCGCGGCTATCTGCGAGGAAATCCCGGTCAAGACTCTATTCCGGCTGTCATCGATGAGCATCGCGTAAATGTAGCGACTGCTGCGTTTGATACACAGCCGGGGGCGTTCTGGTGTCCCGGCAATCCTCCGCCGAATGCTGAGGTGCCTGCGCTGACGCGTTTGGCGAATCATTCCGTGAATACTAATGAGAAACGGTCGGAAGTCAAGCCAATCATCCTCTCAAACTACGCCAACGCGTCAGCAAGGATTCGAAAGATCATCTCGTCGTAGGAAATGCCGGCGTTCTCGGCTTCGGCCGGGAAGTCGGAGATGTCCGTGAGACCGGGCAGCGTGTTCAGCTCCAGGAAAAACGGCAGCTTGCCCTGCTTGATCACCAGATCGATGCGCGAGAAACCGGAACAACCCATGAGCTTGTGTGCCTTGAGCGCCAGTTCCTTGATCCTGTCGGCGACCTTGGAGTCAAGCCTTGCTGGTAGCACGAACTCGGTTTCCCCGCGCGTGTACTTCGCCTCGTAGTCGTAGAACGCCTGCCGTTTCGGCACCAACTCCAGAATCGGCAGCGGTTCTTCTACCAGAACGCCGACGGTCGCAATCATACCGGGTATGAACTGCTCCAGCAGGATGTCGCCGAATCCTCGGCGCACCCGCTCGCTCCGCTCAACCGCTCCGCGCCGTCCTTCAAGCAGCTCGATCCCGACGCTTGAGCCCTCGGCGCGCGGTTTCGCAATCATGGGATAACCGAACTGCTTCTCCGCCTCGGCTACGATCGCGGCTACGTCCGCGCCCGACTCGATGACGAAGTACGGCGGCGTCGGTATGCCGACTCGCTCGAAGAGCATCTTGGTGATCACCTTGTCAATGCAGATGGCCGACGCAGTCACACCTGAGCCAGTGTAGGGTATCCCGAGCAAGTCAAGATAGCCCTGGACCGTCCCGTCTTCGCCGGGACGGCCGTGCAGGATGACGAACGCAAGGTCGATTTTGGCACGCTTTATCTGGTCTGTGAAGTTGCGGCTGATGTCGATACCAACCGCCTGGAACCCCTGACCTTTCAGCGAGTTAAGAACCCGCTGTCCGGACAGCAGCGATATCTCACGTTCGCTCGACCAGCCCCCCATCAGCACACCGATCTTCCGCTTGCGCAAACGCCGGACGATGTCACTTCTGCTCATTCTCAGCTCCTCGCTTTCGGCTTGTCAAACCACGCGCCTCTTTGCCTATCACCTGCAGGTAGCTCGCCTTCACCACTGGCCGGTTCTGACATACTCGTCGATGGAGTTCGCCGCGAGCCGGCCCGCACCCATGGCCAGAATGACGGTCGCCGCTCCCGTTACGATGTCGCCGCCCGCGAATACCCCCTGCTTTGACGTCCGGCCCGTCTTCGGGTCGGCCACGACGTTGCCGTGCTTCGCCGTCTCCAACCCGGGCGTGGTCTGGGCTATCAACGGGTTCGGGCTGTTGCCTATCGCCACGACCACCGTGTCGACCGGAATCTGGAACTCGCTGCCCTTGACCGGTACCGGCCGTCTACGGCCGCTCGCGTCCGGTTCACCCAGTTCCATCCGCAGGCACTCCACCGCTTTGACCCAGCCCTTCTCATCGGCAATATACCGCACCGGGTTCGTCAGCAGGTTGAATTCGATCCCTTCCTGCTCCGCATGGTGTACCTCGGCTGTCCGCGCCGGCATCTCCTCCCGGGACCGTCGATAGATTAGGATGGACTTCTCGGCTCCGAGCCGAAGTGCGGTCCGGGCTGAGTCCATCGCCACATTGCCTCCGCCGATCGTCGCCACCCGCTTGCCGCGCACAATCGGCGTATCGTACCGAGGAAACAGGTACGCCTTCATCAGGTTCGAGCGGGTCAGGTACTCGTTCGCCGAATAGACACCGAGGCAGTTCTCACCGGGTATGCCCATGAACGACGGCTTGCCTGCGCCGGTACCGACAAAGACCGCGTCGAACTCCTGCAGGAGGTCGTCGAGCGTCTTCAGCTTCCCCACGACGTAGTTGAGCTGGAGGTCCACTCCCATCGAACGAACGAAGTTGACTTCGCGCTCGACGATCGCCTTGGGCAGCCGGAACTCGGGGATGCCATACACGAGGACGCCACCCGGCTTGTGCAGGGCCTCGAACATGGCAACCGAGTGGCCCATCTTGGCGCAATCGCTGGCCACGGTCAGACCGGCCGGCCCGGCGCCGACCACCGCCACCTTCTTACCCGTCCTGGGCTTCATCTCGCACATCACGCACTCGTTCTGCTGTGCCTCCCAATCGGCGATGTAACGCTCGAGATTGCCGATGGCTACCGGCTCCATCTTCTTGGCCAGCACACACGAACCCTCGCACTGCGACTCCTGGGGACAGACGCGGCCGCAGATTGCCGGCAGCGTGTTCGTCGTCTTCATCACCTTCATCGCTTCCCAGAAGTTGCCCAGGGCGATCTGGCCGACGAAACCAGGTATGTCGATGTTGACCGGACAGCCCTGCACGCAACTCGGCTTCTTGCACTTCAGGCACCGCTTCGCCTCTTCGACCGCCTCCTCCGGCGTGTAGCCGTAGGGCACTTCCTCGAAGTTGCGAGCCCTGACCTGGGGGTCCTGCTCGCGCATCGGTGTTTTGGTCGGACTCGACTTAGGCACAGCAGCCTCCTTTGCCCCCGCAGCAGCCGCCTTTGGGCTTGGCCGCCTCGTACTGCTCGAGCGACAGCTTCTCTTCCGGCAGATACGTACGCAGCCGGGCCATCAAGCCGTCGAAGTCAACCTTGTGCCCATCGAACTCCGGCCCGTCCACGCAGGCCAGCTTCGACTCGCCGCCCACATCCACTCGGCAGACACCGCACATCCCGGTCGCGTCGAGCATGATCGGGTTGAGTGAAACAACGGTCGGAATCTTGTACGGTTCGCTTGTCTTCGACACCATCTTCATCATTATCACCGGCCCGACCGCGAAGACGTGGTCGATCTTCTCGCCCCGGTCAATTACTTTCTTCAGCATGTCGGTGACGAAACCCTTGTTTCCGTTCGAGCCATCGTCGGTAGCGACAATCAACTCATCCGAAACGGATTTCATCTCATCGGCCATCAGTATCAGGTCCTGGCTTCGGAACCCGATGATGGAGATGACCTTGTTGTCGGACTGCTTAAGGGCCCGGGCCACCGGGAAGATCTCGGGCGTCCCGACCCCGCCACCGATACAGACCACGGTTCCGAACTTCTCGATATGCGAGTGCCGGCCCAACGGGCCGATCAGGTCGAGTATCGAGTCGCCCTCGTTGAGCGAACCCAGGAGCTTTGTCGACTTGCCGGCCTCCTGGAACACGATGACGAGAATGCCCTTGTCGGGCATGGTATCCGCCACGGTCAGCGGAATCCGTTCGCCCTCTTCGTTAACCCGAAGGACAACGAACTGCCCGGGCAGAGCCTTACGTGCTATCTCCGCAGCATCCAACTCAAAACGCTTTATTCCCGGAGAGAGCACCTGCTTCTTCAGAATCCTGGTCGTAACGCCTCCTTAGAAAGGGTTGATGGCGAGAGAACAGCGGCTACAGGCATCTGGTTCGTCATGTCCGGACTTCCAACATCTAGCACCTGAGATCCGATTTCGTCCGGGAAGCGGCCTTGCCTCGAACCGCAGCGGCTGCAAGTATACCAATATCCTCAGCAAAGTCAAGGGAACTAAAGGCGAGGCGTCTCAACGCCCGAGCCGGGCCAGACTCCCGCCCGAGATGATGCCGGGCGCCGGCGGGGAGTGCCGGACTAATCCCTAAAGGATTGTATGATAGCCACTTACCAGACGCAGGCCGGAGAGGTCAGACGGCCGTCAGCATACCTGCAGTATGAACCCGCGTAGGTACTCGGACTCGGGCATGGAGAGCAGCACCGGATGGTCCGGCCCCTGGGCCGTGCGATCGAGAATGTTGAACTCGCGACCCGCATCCTGGGCGGCCGCTACAAGCATGTCGAGCAGGTCCTGCCAGAACAGGTAGTGCGAGCATGATGACGAGACGAGTATGCCGCCTGCAGGCAGCAGCTTCATCGCCAGCGCATTGATCTGCCTATACCCGCGCATCCCGGCATTCTTGTCCTTCAGCGCCTTGATGAACGCTGGCGGGTCAAGGTTGACGAGGTCGAACTTCCTGCCCTGCCCGTCTAGCCTCTCCAGGGCCGTGAAAGCGTTGTCGGTGGCGAACTCGCACCTATCCGCGACTCCGTTCAGGACCGAGTTGGAGGTAGCGATGGTCGCGGCCGAGGCCGAAGCGTCAACAGCGAGCACGCTTTCTGCCCCGCCCAGAGCCGCGTTGATAGCGAAGGAACCGGTGTACGAGAAGACGTCGAGCACCCTACTCCCAGCGGAAAGCTGCCTTACCTTGCGCCGGGTAAGACGATGGTCGAAGTAGTACCCGGTCTTCTGGCCTCCGGCAACGTCCACGTAAAACCTGGCCCCGCTCTCGGAGATCACGATTCGCGGCTCGGGCGTGCCAAAGAGCACGCCGGCACGCCTCGGCAGACCCTCCGGGTCGCGCAGCCGGAAGTCGTTCTTCTCGATTATGGAAGCGACAGCGAAGACCTCGCGTAGCGCGGCGACGACCAGATCATGTCGCATGTCCAGACCAAGCGCATAGGTCTGCACCACGAAGTGGTTGCCGTATTTGTCTATCACCAGGCCGGGGACGCGGTCGCTCTCGCTGAACACCAGCCGGAAGTCGTCCTCCCCCGGCAGCATCGTCTTCCGGTATTGGAGCGCCGCCTCAATACGGTGCCGGAGGAAAGCCGCATCCAGCTCCTCGTTCTGCTCCGAATAGAGCCGCACGCGGATGAGTGAATGAGGATTGTAGATACCGGATCCAAGCAGCCGCTTGCGGTCAAAGACCTGGACCGTGTCCCCCGGCATAGGATTGCCTTCGGTTCTTGTGACTTCGTTGGAGAAGACCCAGGCATGCTGGCCCCGGCTCTTCTTCCGGACGACGTGAACGAGCTTATCAGGCACAGGGAGTTAGCAGTTAGGAGCCTGTCGCCGGTTGCGCGTCGAGTATCGTGAGACGGCCGAAGTCGTCGAGCGTGTAGAGCAGTCGATAGCTCAACCGCGTATCAATCTGGACTCCATTGCCGGACGTCTGCAGGACGAGGTCAGGCCTGCCGGATACCGTCCAACCGTCGTCGGCCGACAGTAGATCGGTCGGTCCGGTCGCGAAGACGGGCTGGGGATTGCCTTCACCGAACGGCGCGAGCCTCACCAGTTCATGGTCGAACTCGGCCACCGGCAGGAAGGCATCGGCTCTAGTCACATTCTCAGGCTGTGTCCTGCCCGCGAAATGCTCGTGCGCGTAGGCCTCGGCGGTACGGACAAACTCCTCGACCAGTTCGTCCTTCATCGAGAACCCGGCCGCCTTCTTGTGCCCGCCGTAGTCGATGAAGAAACGACTGCAGGCCGAAAGCAGGTCCATCAGGTTGACCCCCTCGACCCCGCGGCCTTCGCCGACCCACGCGTCTCCGCGCCAGCCCATCACGATCGCGGGCAACTGGTACTTGTCCTTCAGACGCATGGCGCAGGAACCGAGGGCGCGCAGGTTCAGCTCCCGGTCCCGGGCGAAGACGACTCCGTCACCGACCGACTGATGCTCGACGGCAAGTTCGTAGGTCAGCTCAACCTGCTGCTGCCACTCCTCGCGCCGACGGACTAGCTCATCGACCCAGGTGCGCGCCTCATCTACGGTCGCGGTCAGGAACTTCTGCACGCCTTCGTTGCCGTCGGCCGCGGCAAACAGCGGCAGCAACTCAGTGACGAAACGGTGCACGGTCAGCTTCTCGTCGGCATTGAGGTATTCGAACACCGCGCGCACCGCTGCGACCGGTATGGACCTGAACTTGCCCAGGCTGGCGGCAACTATGGTCCGGTTCTCTCCGGCAAGCGGGACCCGGTCGGCCAGAGTGCCGAGCACGGCCATGGCGAACTGCTGGGGCTGAACCGAGATGAACTCCGCGACCGACAGGCCCAGGGCCTCGCGCGCGACCCCCATCGCCACCTTGAGCGCCACGCCGGCGCTCGCCAGCCCGCGATACGGGTACTTCGAATCCGGACGCTTGGGATCGACGTTGGCGACCGATTCCGGCATGGACTCCGTCACTTCGTGGTGGTCGGTTACCACGACATCGATGCCTTTCGACCGCAGGAACGCGACCTGCTCGCGGTTAGTTATCCCGCAGTCAACGGTAACAACGAGGCCCTCGCCCTTGCCGACAAGCTCGGCCGCCAGTTCACCGTTCAGCCCGTGCCTTTCCTTGCCTTTCTGAGGTATGTAGTACCTGACCTTTGCCTGCAGGTCTGTGAGCAGCCGGTAGAGGATCACCACCGAGGTGATGCCGTCGAGGTCGTCGTGCCCCCAGATGAGAATCGTCTCACGCCCGGCGATGGCCTTGCGGATCCGCGCCACCGCCGGCTCGAAGTCGGGCAGCAGCTCGGGCGGGTAGAGATGGCTCAACTCCGGTGCGAGCCAGCGATGGGCGGCCTCGGCATCGCGCACCCCGCGCAGCCAGAGCAGCCGCGCGGTCAGGTTGGAGATGCCCGATTCGGCAGCCAGCCGTGCGACTGCGGGCTCAGCGACTTCACGCAAGGGCCACATGTCAGGAGGAATGACGAAGCTCCAAGTCAAGATGACGAATGGAGGATTCGGAAACGGGAATCCGGACTTCGAAGTCTGCCATGGGATGCCATTCTACCGCTTGCCCCATACCAGTCAAACCGCACCCCCGTTTGCTTGACCTCCATGGTGAGACGGGGTATCATCGCTCGTGACGAGAGCTGACCAGATCGCACTATCGAGGAGGTAGCAGATGTGGACCATCAAAGTGAGCCGCAGGTTCAGCGCCGCGCACCAGATACACGGCATGGGCGGCAAGTGCGAGGGCGTCCACGGCCACAACTACCGTGTTGAGGTAGAGATCAGCGCGAAGAAGCTGAAGAGGCCGGGAATGATTGCCGACTTCATCGACGTCGGCAAAAAGCTGGAGAGCATCCTGCCCGACCACAAGATGCTGAACCAGGTATACGAGTCGAACCCGACGTCAGAGAATCTGGCCCGCCGGTTCTACGACGAGATGCAGCAGTTCTACCCGGTCACGCGCGTGACGGTGTGGGAAACCGACGATTCCTGCGCCACTTATTCGGTCGACTAGTTCCCACCCCTCACCCTGACCCTCTCCCCGCAAGCGGGGCCAGAGAAAAGAGGCAAGCGCTAGTCGAGCACCAGCAGCCTGCTGACTCTGGACTCTGAACTCGTCCTGACGAAATAGGTTCCGGGTCCGAGGCTCGACCTGCCGGTCTGAACCCGCCGGCCTGAACCGTCGTAGACGTCGGCCCGGTCAAGCCAAGACCGAAGACCACGGCCGCGGCGCAGAATGAGGGTCCCTGCGTCGGAGCTCGGTGGCTCGGCGGCGACGACCTGCGGTGCGCGTAGCGCCGCTGCAAGCTCCAACGCCCGCTTGGCATTTACCAGCCCGTACCCATACTGCACGTCCCGGCCGGCAGCACCCATATCAACCGCCGAGGCGTCGATTGCCGCCCTGACCTCTGACGCATTCAGTCCCCAGTTCCTTGCCAACAGCAGCGCGGCCACTCCGGCCACCTGCGGAGCAGCCATCGAGGTACCGTCCGCCTGTCCATAGGCACCGCCGGGTACGCAGGAGAGAATGGTGGTGCCCGGGGCAACCACCTCCTGCTCCGGTCCGTAGTTCGAGAAGGACGCGAGTCGCGAGTCCGCCGAACTCGCGCCTACCGCGATGCACTGGCTCAATGCTGCCGGGTAGCCGATGGCCTGCTGTCCTTCGTTGCCCGAAGCCGCGACAACAACCACACCTAGCGACTCCGCGTGCGCGCATGCCTCCTCCATCGGTGTCGACGACGAGGACGAGGTCAGACTCATGTTGATGACCCTCGCGCCGTGGTCGGCCGCCCACCGGATACCGGACGCAACCACGTCAGTCGTACCTGAGCCGGAGTCATTCAATACGCGAAGTGACAGCAACTGGACCAGAGACCAGCCCGCGACTCCCTGACCGTTGTTGCGGGTGGCGGCGATGATGCCCGCGACGTGGGTTCCGTGGAACGATTCCGGGATTCCGGGGTCGTCCGGTCTGGGATCGTTGTCATTGCCAATGAAGTCATAGCCCAGCTCGCCGGTCTTGAAGTTGGCAGCAAGGTCAGGGTGCTGCCAGTCGACTCCACAATCCACGACCGCGACCTTTACATCCATCGAACCCCCGACAACGTCCCAGGCCTGGTCGGCATACATCACCCACTTGTCCCACTGATAGGGAATGAAGTAAGGGTCGTTCGGTATCCCGGCAACCGTAGCCCTGATCGATGGCTCGAGATAGCGGATGGCAGCGGTCCGCGATGCAGACAGATCCCATCGGCCCGTCGGCGACTCACTGCATGGCGGCAAGTCGGCCACGACGAAGCCGGACGCCTCATCGACCCGCACAATGCCCCCGCCCTGCTCTCCGACCCAGGAGGCGACTGCATCGGCAGTCCCCGAATTGAATCCAATTACGAACCTGCCCGGAACCCTGACCTCGTCAGGGCTATCCCAAGCCGAAGGGCAAGCGGAGACGGGGAACCTGGTGCCGGAGCGCTCTGCAGAGAGCATCCGTTGCGCGGCTGCGACTTCAGACTGCCCAATTGGACCGACCTGCGGCCGCGGAAAGAGCGCGAGAAACAGTAACAGTATGTTCATGACAGATCACTCCAGAACGAACCTTGCCCAACACTTCACTACGGAACCACCGGAGTTGACGAAGACCAGGAAGTAGCTCCCGCCGGAGGCGACAGGACGGCGCATGCTCAGCTGCTGGAAGCCGTCCTGTCGAAACAAGGCGGTATAGGCCTGGTTCGCCAAGTACTTCTGGTAGTTGGCGTTGTTCAGCCACAGTAAACTCGAAAGTGAGCCGCCGGCGACTACCTGCGCGTCGCCGGCCAGAGTATCTCCATCCTGCGCATCGAACTGCACTGCCTCCCTACCTCCTGCCGCAATGCTCAATTCACCGTGGTACACGCTCCTCTGGCCCGCGGCGGCAATCACGACCGCAATAGTATCGCTGTACCCTCTGTTCTGGGCAAGGTCATACGCGATGCAGCTCAGCGCGTGCCAGGTCCCCTCAGCCAGCGCCGAGGCATCCCAACTGCTCGAGTAGGGCGTGGCGCTATCGACGCCCACAAGCGCACCGTCGGCGTAGAACTCGACCCACTCGACCCCGACGCTGTCAGATGCTGTCGCGGCTATCGGCACCGAACCGCTGACCGCTGCCGAATCAGGCGGGCTGACAACCTGGCAGGTCGGCGGAGTCGTGTCGAAACCTAGCAGCCAGTCGCACCCGGCGAACGCCGCCATCGCAGCCAGCGCGACCGCGACCATGGCCAGCCTGGCCGCACTTTGTCCTTTGGCCTTTGTCCTTTGCACTTTCCTAGATCTCATGTTCGTCCCCAATCTCCGGAATCACGACCTCGCGCACTCCCAAAGCCCTCAGCGGGTCGACCATCGCCAGCGCTGCCTCCGGCTCGGAGTGGACTATGAACAGCTTCTTCAGCCTCGGCACGTTCATGGCGCTGACGTACTGGAGCAACCCGTCATGGTCAGCGTGTGCACTGAACTCGTTCATCACCTCGACCTCAGCCCGCAACGGGTGCTCCTCGCCGTAGATCCGGACGACCGGCTGACGTTCGACTATCTTTCGGCCGAGGGTGTTCTCGGCCTGGAAGGAGACAATCAGTATCAGGTTCTTCGCATCCTCGACCGAGTGTTTCAAGTGGTGCAGGATCCGGCCGGCTTCGCACATGCCGGAAGCTGAGATAATGATGCAGGGTTCCTTGCCCGCATTTAGTGCCTTGGATTCCTCAACCGACTCGGTATAGCGGAGTCCGGGGAAGTCAAACAGATACTGGTGGCCGTTGAGCATCTGAACCGCCTCGGCGTCGTAGTACTGCGGGTAGTTCCGGTAGACCTCGGTAACGCGGCTCGCAAGCGGCGAATCAACGAAGACCGGTACGTCCGGAATCCGTTTGTTCTGGCGCAGGCGGTTCAGCGTGTAGACAATCTCCTGCGACCGCTCGACCGCGAAGGCAGGGATGACTATCCTGCCGCCGCGTGTATAGACGCGGTTCACGACCTCGGCCAGCCGGGTGTCCACGTCCCGGTAGTCGCCATGCCGGCGGTTGCCGTATGTGCCTTCCATGATCAGGTAGTCAGCTTCGGTAACCAGCACCGGGTCGTTGATAATCGGCATCTTCCTCCGGCCGAGATCACCGGTGAAGAGCACGCGCTTTCCCTCGACCTCGATGTCCACCAACGCGGACCCGAGGATGTGCCCGGCGTCGTGCAGCACTACCTTGTACGGTCCCAGCTTGCGCGACTTCGCGTACGGGATACCCTCAACATACTTGAGCGACTCCTCGGCATCCTCGACGGTGTAGACCGGCTCCTTTGGTGGCTCGCCCTTCTCGCGCAGCTTCTTGTTCAGGTAGCGGATGTCTGACTCCTGGATGTTGGCCGAGTCCTCGACCAGCAGCCGGGAGAGCGCGGCCGTGCCCTGCGTCATGAGGATCGGCCCACGGAATCCGTACTTCACCAGGTTGGGGATATTGCCGACGTGGTCGATGTGGGCGTGGCTGATGACGCACCAGTTGACCTCACGCGCCTTGAACGGAAAGCTCCGGTTCGTGTGCTCGGCCTCGGCCCGGTGCCCCTGGAAGAGCCCGCACTCGAGCAGCAGCCGCTGCTTGCCCGAAGTCAGCAGATGCTTGGAGCCGGTGACCGTCCGTGTGCCGCCGCAGAATCGGATGTTCACGCTGCGAGACTCCTGATCGTCTTGAGATTGCGCAGGTCATCTGCGACCGAATCGCGCGGCGTCTCCATCACGGCCGGCAGATTCCGAAGCAGAGGATGGTTGACTATCTCTCTCATCCCTTCTTTCCCTATCTTCCCTTCGCCGATGTGCCAGTGCCGATCCACGCGCGAGCCGAAATCGACCTTCGAGTCGTTCAGGTGAACGAGATGCAGCCGGCTGATGCCGACCAGCCGGTCGAACTCACGCAATGTCGCATCCAGTCCGGCCCTGGTCCGGAACTCGTACCCGGCTGCGAAGGCGTGGGCTGTGTCGACCACCACCCCGACCCGGTCCCGCTGCTTCACCCCGACGATGATGGCGGCGATCTGCTCAAACCGATAGCCGAACTCGGAGCCCGCGCCCGCCGTGTTCTCAAGCAGGAGCTTCACGCTATCCGGTGAGTTGGCGAGTACCGAGTTCACGTTCTTCACGGTTCTGGCAACGACCCTCGCCTCACTGGCGCCCAGCCCTTTGCCCATGTGCAGGATCAGGAAACGCACGCCCAGGACGGCGCAACGCTCCGCTTGGGTGATGAGCACTTTGACCGCGTGCTTCGCATCGGCCCCGGCAGCCGCCGGGTTAGGCAGGTACGGCGCGTGGACGAATACCGGCGAAATGCCGGAACCTTTCATGTCGGCGCGGAACCGGGCCACGTCCTCGGGGTCGAGCTCGGCCGCGGCCCAGCCCCGCGGGTTCGACGAGAACATCTGCATGGTCTCGCACTCGGCCGCCCTGGCCCGTTCCAAGACCTTGCTGAATCCGCCGGCCATTGACACGTGGAAACCGAATCTCACTAGGTGGTTAGATACTAGGTCAACATGACCTGATGTCAAAAGTAGCAGTCGGGCTGGACTCGATACGACGGAATCGTCAGCGCATTCGGAGTCAGGACTTCTTGCGCGGCTTCCTGACCGCAGCTACAACCGCGTAGATGAAGCCGAGCGTGATGAGGACGATAAGCCCGATTCCCACCCAGCGATACTGCTTGCCGAGCACAGACAGGAACGTCACCACGGTCGCGGCCATCAGCACGCCGACGACTATGGCCGATAGTGACTTCCAGTAGGACAGCCCCAGCACCTCGGCCGCGACAGCGCCGGTCCACGCTCCGGTGCCGGGAAGCGGGATCCCGACAAAGGTGGCGAGCCCCCAGAATTCGTACTTCTCGATGGACGCGCTCTTGCTTCGCGCCCGCGCGAAGAGCCATGCGAAGAAGCGCCTGAACAGACTGATGTGACTAAGCCAGGCGACGATCTTCTCAAGTAGCAGCAGTACAAGCAGGATCGGCGCTACGTTACCAACCAAAGCCCAGAGCACTGCCTGCCACCACGGCATGCAGAAGAAGAGGATGCCGACGGGCACCGCGCCCCTGAGTTCGACTATCGGCAGGGCCGCTATCAGCACGACCACGAGTTCCGGACTGAGTCCCCGGGCGCGCAGCCAGCTGGCCGCCTCCTGCCCGGTATCCGCCTGAGCCGTGCCAACGACAATCAGGAGCAGAAGGGCGGCGACTACCACCCTGGCGGCGAGACGTGCCCGGCGAGCGCCTCGGACCTGAACCACGACTTCCAGCTTCTGACTTCCAGCTTCTGACTTCGACCGGTCTTTCACAACAGCCCTCTTCTCCGGCGCATCAGCCATTCCGCGCCCGCCAGCAACGCTATCAGGACGTATACCCACGCGGCTCGCCTGGGGTCAAACACCAGGCGGCGTTCATAGGAACCAAACGTCATCTGACTGCCCTCCCGTGCGAGGCTGTCGGCAGACATGAACCTGCCGTCACTGGCCTCGGCTATCGCTCGGAGCAGTCCTTCGTTCATGCCGGTGCTTGCGAGTTCCACTGGTTGATCGGCGACCGCGAACTCGGTGGTCGCCATGCCGAGCACCGTATCGGCAGTACCAACGAGTGCGGTCGCCTGATACTGACCCGGTCTCAACGCCTCGAGGGACGCCTCATACACACCCGCGCCCGTCTCAGTCATCGGCACCGAGACCGGCTTCATGCTCCGCCTGCGATCCGCCCCCTCGCCCTCGCTTCGCCCTCCGTCTCCTCCTGGAGGAGAGGGACGGAGTGACGAACTGTCAGTCCGAACCGCAACCATCACACTCAGTCCGGTCCACGGCCGGCCGTCAGGCGCAACCGCTCTCGCTGTCAGGTGGACTCGCTGTCCCTGGTAGATGTCGGGCCGGTCGACCTGGAGCCAGAAGGGACTGGTATCACTCTCCGCCAGGTAGCGCACGACCCCGGTCAGCAGAGCCGAGAGTGGCGAAGTCTGCTCCGGATTCTCCTGCGAGCCGAATCCCCAGCGCCACAGCGGGTAGCCGGCTAAGTAGACAACTTTGCCTCTGCCTGCTTTCCCTTCCATCAGCAGGGGGACTCCATTCTCTCTGGCGACCAGCCAGGCAGACCAGCGATTGGTACTACTGGAATCGCCGCCGGGCAGTTGACGTAGTCCAGAGAAAGGCGGCACCCTGCCAAGGTCTACTTCCCCGCCGCCGCTCTGAGCGGCCTCGGACTGAGGCTTCCACCATGGCAACACACTGCCTGCAGAGGCCAACTCGGGAGTGTAGGGACCTCCCTCCAATCGTCCGATCGGCCCGCTGACGATGCCTCCGATGCTGGGACCCGGCTGGAAACTTGGGCCGGCAAGCAACAGAACGCCGGCACCGGCCTGCACGCGGTCGGCAACCGACTGCCACACAGCCGGACTTCCGTTCTCGACGACATCGTCAAGGATGAACGCATCCACTCCCGCATTCAGCACTCCGCGCTCATCGCTGAGCGCTCCGCTGACCGCGACTAGTGACTCCACCTGGATCCTCTCGTCGCCTCCCAATGCCCTCAGCATCATCCGCGTGCCCGGCCCGGGACGATTCGTCACGTAAGCGACACGCACCCGTCCGGGTTTGACATCAACGGTAGTGCTGCGCCTGTTGTCGGCGTAGTTGCTCTCTCCTGTCATGCTGTCCAGACTCGCCTCTACAATCTGCCTGCCCGGCCTGTCAAAGACAAGACGGAATTGAACATCCTGCTCGGATGTGCCCGACCCGATCGGCACCTCGCGTTCCTGCCCGCGTAGCCGGATCCGCGTCGTGCCGATTCCTTTCATGCCGTGTTCAGTTGTTCTGGGGCTTGAGGGGTCCGGTACCGCGTTTCCATCCTCCTTGCGCCCTGGTGTCTGGGTGGTTGAAACTGCTCCTCCTGGAGGTTCGTTCTCCGCATCGAAACCCGTCGTCAGCACGCGCACCTGTACCTCGACGGTCTCTCCTGAGTAGACAACCGCCGGTAGCACTACTCGTCCGACGCCTGCATTTCGCTTCGCCCGGCCCCCGAACCCGACGGTGTACACCGGCACACCGATGTCGCGCGCTGCCGCCACCGCATCAACGTCGCCGTTATCCTGCCCGTCACTCAGCAGCACGACGGCGCCCGGTCTTGTCTTCCCTACGGTCTTCAGCGCCACCCCGATCCTGGTCCGTTTCGCACCCTGACTACCGGCTGCCGGCTTCTTGCTTCTGACCTCGGCCGAGTCGGCAAAGACCCACTCCTGTCCTGTCCCCTCTGTCGGCAGCGGGAACACCTCGGCAACCGCTGCCGCCGCGCTCTCGGCCCCGACCGCAGTCATGCTCTCGGAGATGTCGAGCATGACCGCGACTCGCCTCGACCGCTCTGTCCATGCGCGCGAAAAGACCGCCCCGATGAAGACCGCGGCGAACAACAACAGTACCACCAGCCGCAGCACCAGAAGCCCCACGTCCGCGACTTCGGCCTTCCGAGACCTGCTTTGTCCTTTGTCCTTCCTGCTTGCCGCTTGCCCGAACAGGGCTCTGCGATACGCCAATACGCCGAGGACCAGCAGTATCGCGCTAACGGCGATAAGCATCGAGATGCTGGGGCAGTGGCTCGGGCAGGAGACTCAGACTCAGGCTCTCTAACTCCGTATTGAACCTCACGGGCGTGCTCACCAGCTCCGCCAGGCCGTCACCGTTGGTATCGGCCGCGGCTATGACCTCATACTCGCCCTTCCGCAATCTGGTCGCAAAAGAGCCGTCAGCCAGAATCGGCGCAAGACCCGTCGTGCGCACGGGGAGCGACTCGGTGCGGGGAGGCTGAAGAGAATCGGTGATGACCCGGACGGCCGCGGACTCGGTGAAGAAGACTGCGCCGGTCTTGAGCGCGCCTATCCCCAGCGCCCTGCCCTTTACGGCGACGGCGTCGAGGATCGTATCGCTGGTGAAGTAGGTGAACGCCGGGGCCTGGGCGCGGTTTCCCTCGAGGTCTCTTGCCCCAGGCTGCACCATGAAGTAGATGTTGGCTCCGCCCGGCACGGTATCAAGACGCGCAAAGTTCAGGGTCTGCCAATCGGTAGACCAGGAACGTTTGAAGAGAGTGTCATATCCGAGGGGCACGAACATACTGCGCACCACTACGGACGTATCAACCGGCTCGCTGAACTTGACCCTGATCCTCACCCCGAGCTTCTGTCGTGTGGCGCCCGGCGCAGGCTCCACGCTCGCTACTCGAGGTGCAATTGTGTCCTGCATCGACGAACCCCGGAAGCGGGCACGAAAGCGTGCCTGGTTGCCGGTTCGGTCCGCGACCACCCCCCGTACCTCGTAGAGCTTCACCTCCTGGATGGGCGTCCAGAGCTGCACCTCTCTCATGTCACCTCCCAGAGAAGCGCCGCGCAGGGCAAGCGTCTCGCCCGATGGCCCGGTGACGAGGAAGCTGTCCGGCCTCAACTTGGCGCCGTTGATCTCCTCATCAAACACGAGCGTAATCTGGCTCCGGGTTTTTGTCTCAACCCCCTGCAGACGCGGAGCGAACCGGTCGGGATTGGGCGGAAGCATCTTCTTGGCGCAGGCGAACAGCATTACCAAGGCCACGGCGCACACCAGAACCAAGCTTCGTCTCACCAGCCCTCCCTGCTCGCCACTGCTCTCCAATTCCCAAATCTCAACACCCAATTCCTAACGAATGACAAAGCGGCCAATGCACAGCGGAGCGGCACTCGCGTTCTCTTCACTTGACATTCGTTGGCAACTGGGAATCGGCGATTGGTCATTCTCTACTCCTCAAGCGCCTTCTGCAGCTTCCTTACCGCCGCCCCAGCCAGCCCTCTGCGCCTGGCCATCTCAACCAACCGGCCCGACATCACCCGGTACATCGGCGCCAGCCGCGGCGTCCGCTTCTCCAAGGCCCGCAAGTGCGCCGCCACCGTCAGCGCGTCCCCGCGTTCGACCGGTCCGGTCAAGCTCGGTTCAGCGCCCTGCTCCGCGACGTTGTCGAGCACGGTTCGCGCCAGCGGCGCAAGCATCACGCCGGCGCGGCGCTGCGAAATGCCAAGCTCGCGCCCGATCTCCTCTGCCCCGTCGAACAAGGCGCTCACGAGATTCGATGCGAACACGCACATCGCGTGGTACAGCGACCGGTCGGCCCCGCGCACGATCACCCAGCCGCCATGAAGCTGCCTCACTAGATGACGGCCGAACCTCAGGCCGGTGACCGAACCGTCGGCCGCGAAATAGGAGCCGGGCAGACCCTTGATGGCCTGGGAGTGGCTCGAAAACGACTGCACCGGGTGCAGGGCCAGGGCTCCGAGTCCCTGCTCGCGCGCGCCCGAAAGGACATCGGTTCCGAGTGCGCCCGAACAATGGACGACAATTGTACCCGGCATGAGCCACTTCCGCACCGACTCGAACACCGCCGCAATGTGGGTATCGGGCACGGTCAGAAACAGAACGTCGCTTCCTGCCGCGACCTCGCGTGAACTCAGCCGCTCGTACTCCTTCTTCATCAACCCGTACACGACCCACGCCTGCTTCGGCTTCAGGTCGGTCACGCCGGCTATCGGATAGCCCAGCCGCCGGCAATGCCACGCCATTGCGCAACCCACCCGACCCGCGCCGATGAAGCCGACCCGCTTCCGCAAGACGGGGGCTGTACCGTGCGAAGTCCGGCGCACGCGCTCCGAGGGACTCTCCCTGGTTTTCGGAACACGCTCTTTCATGTAGGAACCGAAGATAGCCGCTCTAACGGAACTAGTCAAGAAGAAGGCCCGGCCCCCGAACCGGCGTTGAGCCACGAAAGCACGAAGGACACGAAACAGACGGGTGCCGGATGTTACAAGTCCGTTTCACTCCGTTTTCGTGTCTTCGTGGCCGTCCATGTCGGAATCAGGGAATGGGGATCGGCACGAAACGGCCGCCGACTCGACCTGCTTACACGGGCCTCGGCCCGGGGGCGGGCGGGAGGGTCGGAAGCAGCGCGTCCCAGGTAGTGAGCGCAGCGGCAAGCATCCGCTCGAGCAATCCGCGGTCCAGCTCTTCCGGCCAGCCGGTCGCGCGCCAGTCGCTGATGCTCTTCGCTCGCCGCGGCGTATCCGGCGCAGTGGTTCGCGCGATGTTCGCCGCCCGCAGGGCTGCCCCACGGTAGCGTAGGCGAGTGCGTGCGTCGGATCCGGCAGACTCGGCGATGTCCAGCGCGGCCCGGTGCGGGCGCTCGTAGATTACCATCAGCGCGGCGTTGTAGCGGCTCACCACCTCGGCCCACTCGGCCAGGCACATCTGAAAGTCGGTCACGACCCGGTGCTTCGGCTTTACCGCCATGACGGCGCGCGCCTCGGCCTCCGGCGGCATCCAACCAATCTCGTCGTGCTCGCACATCTCGCTATAGGCGAATTCCGCGATTGCCTCCGCGCACTCAACGAACGCGCTCTCGATAGCATGCTTCTCGGCCGATGTCCTCAGCCTGGCCAGCCGTTCGGCCCGCCTGGCCGCCTTCGCCCGGTGTGTCCGGTACAGTGCATTGAACACCCTCCGCGAGTGGGCGGCCGTGACGCGTCGGTACTTCATGCAGGGCGGTATCGCGACGCTGTTCAGCCCCGCGTGCAGATAGTACTCAAACAGCCTGCGCAGCGCCCAGTACCCGGCCCTCCGACGTATCCGCAGCACGCGCAGTTCCTCCTGCCTGCCTGGAGCGCCGCCAAAGGGCTGCCGCTTTCCAGGAAAACGGGGACTGTACCGCGCGTCCGAGCGCTCCGGGGGACTGTCCCCGTTTTCCCAAGCACGCGCGCTCATCTGAGCCCGTGGCATCGGCGCCTCCGCAGCCCGCTTCCGCTGCGACTCGGGAATCGGGATGGACGTGTAGCGGTCGAGCACTTCTTTCAGATCGCCGAATCCGGCCCGGATTGCGCGCAGATACTCGACCAGCGTGGCTAGGCTCGCGCCCTCTACTCCACCGCGCTCCAGCCTGCGGGCAAGCCTCTCACCTGCTTTTGGCCTCCCCATCGCCTCCGCCACCGCCTCCTGCGACATCCCGGCCCGCTTCCGCAGAGCGACAAGCCGCGACGACAGCTCCCCTACAAGCGTATCTCTTCCAGCCCTCGACTCAGTCCCGCTCATGTTCCAGGATGGATCGCCACCGGTTGACCGGACGCGACCTCCTCACCCTCGCTTCACTCTCCCTCTCCTCCAAGAGGAAAGGGATGGGGTGAGGAGATCCCGACCGCCGTGCAAGAGTCCTTGGTGTCTTTGTGTCTTTGTGGTGAGAATCCGCTCCTCGGTCCGCCACTTCTGCCTTCTGCACTCTGCCTTCTGCCTTCTGACTTCGCCTGCATCTTGGTGTCTTGGTGCCTTGGTGGTAAGAATCCGCTGTCCGGTCTGGTACTTCTGCCTTCTGCACTCTGCCTTCTGCCTTCTGACTTCGGCCGACTCCCTCTCAGTCCACGGAACCTGAACGAACCATCCTCTCAAACAGCTTCATCATCGCCTGCTTCACTCGCCGAGCCTGAGTCGGGTCAAGCCCCATCCTGACCGGCCACTCGTCCAGGCGGTCAAGCGCCCGTTGCCGCCTGTCGGGTCGAGCCTTGCGCAGCCGGCGCAGGGTCGCGAACACCTTTCTTCCGTACGAACGCAGCCCGATGCCGCTCGGGTCTGCCCAGCCGATGTGCATCTTGTTCAGCAGGTAGTTGAACTCGCGCTTCAGCCGCAGTTCCCGCGATTCCGCGCCGGCCCGGGCAAGCGCTCGCCTGACCCGCTCCCTGGCCGCGGCCGAGTTCGCCAGGCGCAGTTCGGCCTTGTGGCTCAGACCGACATGGTAGTAGAACGCGCGGCGTCCGGACTTCGGTGGCAGCGTCTCTATCGCCTTCAGCACGTCCGCAGTCGCCCGCTCCTCCACGACAGTCTCGCGCGACGTATGCCGGTCTAGGATATCCAGCACCGCATCAACCCCGCACCCGCACGCCCGCAGAAAGTCCAGCAGCCGCACGAGCCCCGGCCCGTACCGATAGTGCCCGGTCTCGATCTTCGAGACTTGCGCCTTGCCCGTTGTCGGCTCAAGTCCGAGCATCACGGCCACCGCCTCCTGCGACAAGCCGGCTTGCTCCCGCAGTAGCCGCAACCGTACCCCTACTTCCTTCGTAAGTAGGGAAGAATCTGACAGCCAATTTGAGGCGGGTTGCACATCTCTAGTTTCCTATATGTCCTCCTGAAGTCAAGCGCCGAATCGCCGCAACTTCGTCATTAGCAATTGGTTATTGGACATTCACTCTCCTCCCCTACCCCGCCCCCCGGGTTGTTTGGGAGGCAGTTCGGCAAGCTGTCCGGAAAGCAGTTCGGAGGACTGCCCTACAGGCTATCCGGAGAGGAATCCGAAGAGTTGCCTGGACGGTTGTTCGGTCAGCTACCTGGCGGGCTACTGGGAGGAGAGCTCGGCGAGCTGCCCGGCGAGCCGCAGGGAGAGCTGTTCTCCGAGCTGCTCCGCAGTGTGTCCGGAGAATCGCTCAGCAGGTAGTCCGGAGAACAGCCTGCCGGGCAATTCGGAGGGGAGTTGGGAGAACTACTCGGAGGGATGCAGGGCAATTCGCTTGCCCGGTGCTTACCCCACCGCTCCAGAGCAGGTAGCAGAGTCAGATCTACCCTCCGCCCTATCCCCCGCTCCTAGGCATGTGCAGGTACGCAGTTTCCTCCGCCCTGCACGCCGAACCGGACACCGGCTGCGGCTCCCGGCCTTGACATTCTGGTCCGAACTGATACACTTACTATGTGGGCAAGATGCCAGGCTGCGGAGACGCGCCCGCGTGCGGCGCCGGCTTTTCTGAGAGCACCCCGCCGACTGCCCTGCAGTCACCCAGAAGCACCGCGAACCTTCTACCTCTGTTGCTTTTCCTTGCACTAGCTGCGGCAGCGCCGGCCTACGAGCTCTACTATGGTAACCTCCATTCACACACGAGCTACTCGACGGGCGCAAGCGTCCCTCGCCACGCGTTCGCCTACGCCCGCGACACCGCGCACATCGACGTTCTGGCAGTGACCGACCACAGCGTGATGTTGTCGGACAGCGAGTGGAACGACACCAAGGCCCAGGCCGATTCGGCGACCGTACCGGACTCGTTTGTCGGGCTGGCCGGCTTTGAATGGACAAGCCCGACCTACGGACACGCGAACGTGCTGAACTCAGTGGACCGGACCAGCATACTCCGACACCCTACCCCGGAGTTGCTGTACGAATGGCTGGCTACCGAACCCCAGGCGCGGGCTCAGTTCAACCATCCGACCGCAGGCAATTTCCGCGCATTCGCATACTCGCAAACGGGCGACCAGTCCTTCGTCATGTACGAGATGCAGGACACGAGCTACGCCGCGAGCTATGACGTGGCGCTCGACAGCGGCTGGCACGCCAGCATGTCCGCCAACCAGGACAACCACGGCGGCAATTGGGGCGCAGCCGAGCGACTCACCGGCATCTGGGCCGGCGCGCTCGCACGTGATTCAATACTGGCGGCTCTGTCGCAGATGCGCACATTCGGTACTCTGAACAGAAACGCCTGGCTCCGATTCAAGGCCGGCGACGCCTGGATGGGGTCCACGGTTGCGAACGGTCAGATCGAATTCGACATCGTTGTCGCCGACCCGGACAGCGAAGACACCATCCTTCGCGTTGAACTGGTATCAAACGGCGGTGTTGTCGTCGAGTCGCTGCTACCGGGAGATACCAACTACGTTGAGTGGCAGCCGGTAGTGGACACGGACAGCGGCGCCCATCGCTACTTCTTTGTCCGGGCCGTGATCAAGGACACCGCACTGGTCGTATCCGCACCAATCTGGACCGAGCCGTCCATGGCGCTGCAGCAACGCGGCGACCGGATCCGGCCCGTTCGCAGTATCAGAGTTCACCCCAACCCGTTCGTCTCGGCGGTCGAGTTGCGGCCGGACGCGCCCGGCTTCGGCACGCTGGCCATCTACAACGCCGCCGGATCGCAGGTGCGGAGATTCGCAGCCGGCTTGAGCGGAACATGGGACGGCCGCGACGACCGGGGTCAGGAGCTGCCGGCCGGTGCGTACGTTGCCTGCTGGACCGAAGGCCGCCGACGTTCCACCGTCAGCCTGCTCCGCCTGTCTCCACACTGACGCGAGGCCACAAGCCTAGCGCTCAAGCCCACTGCCGCCGGCACGAGTCACTCGGAATCAGCCCATAAGGATGTCTCTCAGGTGCCGGTCGGTTTTCACCGCCATGCGGTGAAGGTTGAGCCCTGGGACCGTGCTGCTACCCGAATCCGGTCGCCGCGGCATCGCCAAGTCAGTCCGGGCCACGGCGGGCGTCTCCTCGTGGCATTGCTACTGCAGACAACGGCAGCAACAAGCCCTTAGTAATTCGGCAGTTGCGGACGAGTGCGACGCTGGTGCGTATCATGTCGCACATTCGCAAGTCTCGTAATTGAGTGACCTACAGCAGCAGTCGTCGGCAGATTCCAGCTGCGCCGGGCCCGAATCAACCAAGCTCAGTGCGGCTTAGTGCCCGCAGATCAAAGAGATACGTCAAGAATCCAACGCAATACCCATGGCATGTTTTGTGCAACCCCATGGTCGATGAAGTCGAATGCCGATGTCCGCTTCGGCGAGATCGAGGACGGCAGCGAACTCATGCTGACGCGTCGCTCATACTGTCGGTATCCTGTCGCCGTGGAAACCCCTTCACAACCGAAGCTGGAGCGAGCCAGCCTCATACGCGAGGCCAGAGCGCGCCGCCGGAACGATTGTCACGGGAAGTTCGTGGCCGATGCCGGTGAAGCTGATTGCCTTGGCTCCAACCCGGCGGCAGGAAACCGTCAGTCGCAGGGGCGACTGGCAAACGGGGCTGCGACTGCACCTCCGCGCAGTTCCGAGTGCGACAGCTTGCGAACGCATGGGTTCGGAAGGCTGTTTGCCGGTCTGCAGGGGAACCTTGGGCAAGGTTCCCTTGGAGTGCCGCACGTTCGGATGGAGGCCATTCGTCGAGAGCCGAGCACCAACGGGAAGCGCCGTCGGTACTCGTTGGCCGGTGCGGCGCTTCGAGCCCATCTCCGGTGGGCGGTAGCTGAGCTCCGGCAACTAACATCGCCCGGTCCGAGAGTGTTGACAACTGCCTACCGGGCAGGGACAGCATCTTGCTGCCCCTGCCCGGCCGGCAGGTAGCGGTGAGGAACAAATACTATGAAGAACAGCATCAATTGGCTGCTGTTGGCAGCCGTGGGCATGGTGCTGAGCTATCTCATGCTGGCGATCGGATGACCGTCTAGCCAGCAAGACAGCATTGTGCCGTGACAAAGGCCGGACCGCGTCCGGGCTCGCGAGGTATTGGCTCCCGGTACTGGACGCCTGGCTTGTGGTGGTCTTGACTGCCGACTCGCATCGCGTGCACCAGGATTGACGGCCGGCGTACTTCGCCAGCCTGCAGGCGCAGCGTAGTGTCTGCCGCGATCGGCGCGAGACTCGCCGGCAACGCATGATGGTTCGCACATCTACGCGCTAGACGAGCCCGCGGAGGTCAGCGATACTCTGGCGGGACCGCGGGGACCGTCTCTTCCGCAACCTGAGTTGAGCCGGCACGGGCGGCTGCCCGCCGGTCACCCTATCCCGAGCTGAGAGAAACTGGCGACCGCCGCTGCGGCCTCTACTCACCCGCTTGACATCCAGACCGGGTCGGCTACGATGTGGCGAGTGAGGCGGCCCGCAGCCGAAGTTCATCGGTAGGCGGCCCTTACGCTGCCCGAGGCCCCCGATGCGCCGGCCCGGACCCGAACAGACCTCACGCGGCTGATTGGCGCCTTTGCAGGGAGGCGGTAGTGAGCGTGAACGGTTCGAATCAAAGCCCGTCGGGAGGCAGCCAGCCTCACGTGGTCATTCCGTACAACTACGCGGACAACCAGTTCGCCCGCAAGCTGGCTGGAACGCTGCGTCGCGACGGCGTGAGTCCCTTGGTTGACGAAGTGGACATGTCCGCAGGGGTACTCCTCGTGAGCCGGATATCCCACGCGGTTCGGCCCGTAGACTTCGTCGTCCCGCTGGTTTCCGTGGCTTCGCTCAGGTGGCGCTGGGTCCAGCAGGAACTCAAGACGGTCACGGCCAGAGACTTCAACGGCCGCCGGGTCAGGGTACTTCCGGCGAGAATCGACAGCACCCCACTGCCGGACTACCTGGCATCGCAATCCTACGTAGATTTCTACGGCCGTGGCTGGCAGCAGGGCTACGAGGACCTCAAGGCCGTTCTCCAACAACGTACCAGTCCGAGGCCCGAAAAACGGGCCATAGCTGACTTCAAGCTGCCCCACGCGATTCGCCGGCCGCAGCCCGCCACTGAGAAGAAGGCCGGGACGAAGCTGGTCTATGTCTCATACGAGTACGAGAACGACGGCTACTACAGGGACGTCCTGTTGACCTGGGGAAAGAGCCCCGACTTTCCCCGCCTCAGTGTGAATGACCAGCCCATGATCTACTCACCAGACAGCGACCAGGCCGAACCGCTCAAACACGTGATAGCCGAGAAGATCAAGGCGGCGACTGCGTTCCTCTGCGTGATTGGCGAGAAGTCCAGCTCGAGCGCCTGGACAGAATGGGAACTGAAGCAGGCTATCGAACTGGACAAACGTTTGATTGTAGTCAGGATAGACCGGGACCACGTCGCTCCCGAAGTGCTGTCGGAGATGTACCCGACGTGCGCCCTGTCCTTCACGTTTGAAGGCATCAAACGAGCGGTCGACGAGGCGTACGGCGTCGTCTCTCAGGAGTAGCCCCGTCCCGAATCGTCCCCGGGCCACGGTCCCTAGTCCCTAGCCCCCAGCCCCTGACGCCCAACCTACCAACTTAACGGGCGGCGCCTCAGCGGCAGCCGCCCATTACCGATATGGAGGCGGCGGGAATTGAACCCGCGTCCGAAGAGTTCGGCGCCAGCGACCTACATGGTTAGTCAGTCGATGTGTCTCGGTTCACCGTTAGCCGACCGACAGGCGCGGTGAACCCAGCCCCAGAGATTCTCGGGTTCCGGCCCTGAGACACAACCGGAACCCAGATCACCCTTTTATACCCTGACTTCGCGCCGGGTGAGGTCGCGGGTCAAGGGGCTCCCTTAGTTAGGCAGCCAGTGCGTAGCTGTTATTGGCAGCTGTGTTTCCCCGGTCGGGATTTACGAGGTAACCGAGGAACCTCGCCATGCACTCTGGCCCCTCAGGCACTCCGTCGAAGCCAATCGCCCCCGACCTGAGTCTGAAAGACCGTGCGGACTCCAGATTGTCGGACAATTGTATACCGGAATCGAATAGGAGTCAACCACCAAGGCACCAAGACACGAAGAGGAAAGGATGAACCCGGAGAGACCGGATCAGGAAAGGACCGGAAACCGGCTTTGTGCCTTTGTGTCTTTGTGGTGGGTGCCCGAGCCGTGCTAGCCCGCGCCGGAACTGCCGCCGCCGCCGCCACCACCACCGCCACCGGAGAAACCGCCGCCGGAGGACGAGGCGGTAGAGAAGGACGACATCATGCTGCTCATGTTGGAGGCAAAGGCGCCGAACCCGCCCAGACCATCGCTCAGCGAGGCAAGCGAGCCGCCCGGCATGCCGCTTGCGCCGATGTACCATACCGGCAGGGCAAGGCCGGTTCCGCGTTGCTCGGCCAGTCTGGTGACATGCTTGAGGAACTCGGCGGCCACACCCAGCGCAACCGCGTAGACGTAGTACTCCTCCCAGATGGCGAGCAGATTGACCGGCGCCTGCTCGATCGCCGAAAAGTCCTTGAGGAACTTGCGGAAGCTCCGCCAGCGCTTGTGCTCAAGGTAGGCAATCGGATCCCAGCGAGTGATGACGCGACCGGTCAGAAAGTAGACCGCCCCGCAGAGGACAGCCGCGACGACGGTGAGCGGGATCCTCGCGGCCGCCGACTCAGGAGCGATTGCCGCAAGTCCGCCGAGCAGCAGCCACGCACCGGGGATGAAGCAGAGCGCGGCGAGCCCGCAGTATGTTGAGTAGGCCCGGCGGCTGGCAGCCTCGGTGAACTCGACCCCGAGCTGTGCGGGCCACCATCCAATGCCGGCCGAATAGAGGCTGGACACCATCTCCCGGACGCTGCTGGGATGCGTCCTGCCGTAGCTCTTGATCATCTCCTCGGTCAGGACGTTGCCGCCACCTCCGAACTTGCCGAACAGGTATTCGACCGCCATCCGGTCGAACTCACCCGACGCCGCCAACTTGTCGGGTTTGTCCAGCCTGAACTCATACTTGATCTTGCGTCCCTCTTTGACCTCGTGCACGGAGACTACGCCCTGCCTGGCCAGGCCGAGCAGGGCAGCCATGAGGCCGCGGAACAACTCCTGGGTCATCCCGGACTTGTCCGGTCTCTGGTGCAGTATGAGGGGTACGACGAAGGGCGGCGCCTTGCGCGGCGGTTCGTGCTCGTACATGGCCTCGTAGTCGAGCTTCGGCTCTCGTCCGAACTTCCGGTAGAAGATGATGAGCAGAACCGCTGGCACCAGGATGAGGAACAGCCCCAGCGGAATGAAGAAGTGGCTACGGAAAGTGGCTGTCAGGAAGTTCTGCTTCTCCTCCGCCAGTATCTGCTCATATCTCCTCTGCGGGATTTGCGCAGCCTGAGGGTACAGGCCCGGGCTGGCTAGCGCCCGCACCTCGACGAACGCGTTCCGCGGGATTCCGGTCTGATTGATGTACGCGGTGTCGAACGTGCCCGCGAAGTGAAGGGTTCCCGGTCGTGCAACGGCATGGACGTAAATCTTGAACAGGTCAGGTGATTGACCAGGCAGGATGATCCTGACCGAGATCCGGCTTACGGGCTGGTGCTCGTCTTCGATCACCTTCCAGTAGAATTCGGCCACGTCCTCGTAGCGCTTGACCGCACCCAGGATCGTGTAGTCGATCAGGAACGTCCGCTGCTCGTCCTCGGCCGAGTACCCCCAGCGCAGGTAGAGCGACCGGTCGCTGTTGCCCTGCTCCGGCGTCAGGTCCTGCCAGCCGGCGCTGGTCTTAAGCGCCAGTCGGTTGAGGCGGATGTCGGCAGCTCCCTGCTTTCTGAGATCGAGGTCCGCCCAGGAGAAGCGGCCGTCGAACTCGTAGGTCCGCTCCTGGACGATTCGCGCGCTGCCGTCGGCCTGCAGCATCACATCGGTTGATATCTCAGGGTAGTAGTAGGACTTCGCCGCGGCCAGCAGCGGCAGAATGGCCAAGATGCCGCCAAGAACAAAACGCACCTTGCGCTTCACCGCCATGGTTCTCTGGTCAGATGACGGCCAGGCTCGTAGCATCCGGTCGCGCAGCCGGACCTCGAGGCGCTCACCTCGGACGGGCGCCTCCACCGACTAGTCGAGCCGAATCGGCATCAACAGGAACGTCTGCTCGGTATCCGGCTTCTCGTCGACGGGTTTGAACAGCCCCGCGGAAAGTGGATTCGAGAGCTCAATGGCCACCTTCTCCGACTGAAGTCGGCGAAGTATCTCCAACATGTAGCTGGCGTTGAACCCGATGCGCACCGGCTCACCCGTATAGCTGCATTCGGCTTCTTCCTCGCTGCGCCCCACGTCCGGAGTCTCAGCCTTGAGCCCGAGCTTGTTCTTGGAGAAATCGAGAGCGACCAGCCGGCCGACCGGGTGCGCGAACACGGCAGCGCGACGCAAGGAAGCCGAGAACACCTCGTGTTCGATGACGGCCCGGGCCGGATATCCCTTGGGTATGACGCGTTCGTAGTCGGGATACGGCCCCTCGATCTGCCGGGTTATGACGGTGGCGTTCTGGAAGACAAACCCGACCTTCGCCGGGTCCATATGCACGGTGAGCGTCTCCTCTCCGCGAGGGAACAGGGGAAACACTTTGGGCGATACGACCACCTTAAGCTTGCCGGCGAACTTGCCCTTGCGGCAAACGTAGGCCAGACGGTGACCGTCGGTGCCGACCATGCGGGTCTCGGTTTTGGACACCTCCCAATTGACGCCGGTCATGGCCGGCCGGGACTCATCCTTGGAAGCCGCGAACGAGACCGTTTCGAACATCTCGAACCAGGTCGAGAGTGGAAACTCCATGGTCACGCCCTCCGGCAGCTTCGGGACTTCCGGAAACTCAGACGGTTCGAGACTGACGAGCGAAGCTCTCACGCGCCCGGCCTCAAGACTGAGGCTACGTTCCTTGCTGAACAGCTTGATGGTTGGTGCGCTGATTTCGCGGACGATTTCGGCCAGCTTACGGCCCAACACGACGACCGTGCCATTTTCCGACTGACCATCGAGCGTGAACGTACGGCGCACGTAGGTGTCGAGGTCCGTCCCGGCGAGCGCCAGCTTGCCGTTGTTCACATCAAGCGTGATGTTGCTAAGAACCGGATAGGCAGACTTGCTCGGCAGCGCGTTGGTTACGCCTGCGAGCAATTCTGCAAAAATGCCGCGGTCAATCTCACAGCGCATCGTGTCTCCTTTGCCAGCAAGGCGTGTTACTGGCTATACTTCTACCCGATTCCAACCCGGAGTCAAGCTCAGTCCAGAGCCCGAAACCCGATATTGAACCACAAAGACACCAAGAACACCAGGCAGGCAGAGCCGGTTTCCTTCTCCACCCTCTTTGTGTCTTGGTGGCAGTGTCCTGGGTCGGACCCAGGGACGAGCCTCAATCTCGCTCTTCCTTGAACGTCTCCTCCGAGAAGATGCCCTGCTTGTCCTTGACCAACTGGCTGACTTTGAGCTCGGCCTCGGCCAGCTTCTCCTTGCAGGCCCTGGCCAGCTGCACCCCGCGCTCGAACAGCGCGAGCGACTTGTCCAGCGCCAGGTTGCCGGCCTCGAGTTGCTTCACGATACCCTCAAGCTCGGCCAGCGACTTCTCGAAGTCAATCCCCTCGGTCGGCTTCTCATTCTTCGCCATCTAGTTCTCTCCTGTTCGTTCCACCCGGCAGTCAATTGCGCCATCGGACACTCTCAAATGAACGCCTTCACCGACCTCAACCTCACCGATGCGGCTGACAATCGAGCCGTCGGGCTTGAGGCAGATCGAGTAGCCCCGCCCGAGGCTCGCCAGCGGACTAAGCGCATCCAGCCTGGCGCCGGCCTGACCGAGCCGGACGTTCTGCCGGAACAGGAACGCCAGCGTCGGCTTCTCCAGTCGTGCGACCAGGGCCTGCAGCGCAACCTTCTGGCGCAGAATCCGCGCTACTGGATTCAGGCTGTTCAGACTCCGATCCAGCACGGTCAGGACAGTTACCGCGTCTCTCAGGCTCGCGCGTGCGGCTCCTTCAGCAGCGCTTGCCATCCTTTCGACCCTGTGTCCGAGGTTGGCAAGATCCGCGGCCACGAGTTCGAATGCCCGGTGACGGGTCAACTCATCGACCGCCTGCTGCTTCTCGAACAGGAGCTGCTCGACCGCTTCAAGCAGCTTCCCCGCAGTATCACTCAGCCGGGTCTCTAGCTCCTCCCAGGGCCTGGCCACGAGCTGCGCAGCCGCGGTCGGAGTTGCCGCCCGGACATCTGCCACAAAATCGGCAATAGTGAAATCGGTTTCGTGTCCGACCCCCGAAATCACGGGCACGCGTGAGGCGGCGATTGCCCGCGCCACTGCCTCCTCGTTGAACGACCAGAGGTCCTCGATCGATCCTCCGCCCCGGCCGACGATGATGACGTCGACGTCGGGTCGGGCGCACAAGGTTGCCACGCCCTCGGCGATCTGCTCGGCCGCCCCTTCGCCCTGCACCTGTGCCGGAAACAGCACGACCTTCACCTGCGCCTTGTGCAGCCGCAACGTCTTCAGCATGTCGTGTATTGCCGCGCCGGACGGCGAGGTGACTATGCCGACCGTACGCGGAAGCGAGGGGAGCGGCCGCTTCCGCTCGGCAGCGAACAGCCCTTCCTTCTCCAACTTCCGCTTGAGCTGCTCGAACGCCTTCTGCAGAGCGCCGAGGCCTTTGGGTTCGATCACGTCCAGAATGACCTGGTACTTGCCGGTCGGCTGGTAGACTTCAAGTCGGCCGTGAGCGACCACCTGCAGGCCGTCCTCGAGCTCGAACTTCAGCCGCTGGGCCGAGTGGCGGAAGCAGACTGCTTGCAGCTGCGAACCTTCGTCCTTCAGAGCGAAGTAGCGATGCCCGGATGCATAGGCCCGGAAGTTGGAGATCTCTCCCTCAATCCAGACATCGGAGAAGTGCTCCCCCAGCATCCCGGCAACCAGCTTGTTGACCTGGGATACGGACAGGACGCGACGGCCCGGCGTGGATTCAAGGGGTCCGGGATTCAAGGGGTCGAGTGCTCCGGCCACTGGAATCCTCGACTCCTAGACCCCTGACCTACTTCTGATACTCGTAGAACCCTCTGCCCGTCTTGCGCCCGAGATGGCCGGCCGCGACCATCCGCTTCAGGAGCGGGCAGGGACGGTACTTGGAGTCGCCGAGGTCGTTGTGCAGAACGTTCATGATGGCAAGGCACACGTCCAAACCGATGAGGTCGGCCAGTGCCAGTGGGCCAATCGGGTGGTTCATGCCCAGCTTCATCACGGTGTCGACGGCCTCCTTGTCGGCCACCCCGGTTTCGAGACAGAATATCGCCTCGTTTATCATCGGGAGCAGCACGCGGTTTGACACGAAACCGGGTGAATCGTTGACCACGACCGGGGTCTTGCCCAGTTCCCGGGACATCGCTACGACAGCATCGGTCACTTCGGGCAGAGTTCCGAGGCCGCGCACGACCTCAACTAGCTGCATCAACGGCACCGGGTTCATGAAGTGCATCCCGACAACCTTGCCCGGCCGCTTCGTGACCCCGGCGATGGCCGTAACCGATATCGTCGAGGTATTGGTCGCGAGAACCGTGTCCGGCCCGCACAGGCTGTCCAGCTTGCCGAACAGCTCGCACTTGAGCTTCTGGTTCTCGGTCGCTGCCTCAACCACAAGCCCGCAGTCCTTGAGGTCACCGAGTTCCAGACTCGGCTTGATACGGGACATGACTGCGTCAGCCGCCTCCTGGGTCAGCTTGGCCTTCTCTACCATCCTGGCCAGCGACTTCTTCACCGCACCGATGCCGCGGTCTACAAACTTCTGGTCTATGTCGTTGAGGGTGACGTCGTACCCGGCCGTGGCGAACACCTGGGCGATGCCGTTGCCCATCGTGCCGGCACCGACAACTCCGATCTTCCGGTTCATTCTTGCTCCTTGTGGGTTCGGTCTCGAAGCTAAAATATATGAAACCGACCCGGTGTCAAGCCGCACGGCTGCGCCTGCGCGACCTTGACATACGGACATAGTATCAATATAGTCAGTCCACGTGAGCATGCTCCATGGCAACCGGGCGATTAGCTCAGCTTGGCTAGAGCGCTTGCTCGACACGCAAGAGGTCACCTGTTCAAGTCAGGTATCGCCCATCCACCGGGGTGTGACGGCAACAGCCTTCACGCCCCGCTCTCTTTTTAGGGGCCGGCGGTGAAGCAGTCCTTCGAGCTTCTCTGGTCCCTGCAGCAACTCGACACCGAACTCCGCACCCTGACCGAGAAGCTTAGCCAGATTCCCGCACGCGTGAACGACCTGAAGAAGGCGGCCGCCGCAATCAAGGCCGAGCTGGACCAGGCCAGGACCGACATCATCGATCACAAGAAGCATTACAAGCTCAGCGAAGTCGAGCTCAAGAGCGCGGAGGAAAAGGTCGCCGGCTATTCGGTACAGCTCTACTCGGCCAAGACGAACGAGCAATACAAAGCCTTCCTGAAGGAAATCGAAGGCCAGAAGCGGCTCAAGAACGGCATCGAGGACCGGATGATCGTGCTGATGGAGGAGACGGAGGCACTCGACCGCAAGGTCAAGGAGAACGAGAAGCAGAGCGCCGACCTCGACGTCGAGACCACCCGCAAGGTCGAGATGCTTGAGAGCGAGACGAAGGAACTCGAGGCCGCCATCGCCGAGCGCAAGCAGCAGCGCGAGACAACCATCGCTGCGATACCGCCCGAACTGCTGAAACGCTACGAGCGGGTCCGCGCCAGCAAAGGGGGAATCGCCGTCGCCACGGTCCGGAAGGAACGGTGCAGCGGCTGTTTGAGCCCGATTCCGGCCCAGCGCATACTGGAAGTTGACCGCCAGGACCATCTCTACCTTTGCGAAGCCTGCGGCCGGATTCTGATCGTCGCCCAGGAATAGTCGACCCGAAGCTCGCCGGGTTCCTGGTCCAGATCGACGGCTCATCACTCGGCAATCCGGGTCCGGCGGGAATCGGCGTGCGCATCACCCGCCCGGACGGCACCGTGCTCAAGGAAATCAGCCGCTTCATCGGTATCCGCACCAACAATCAGGCCGAATACGAGGGTCTGCTCTGCGCCCTCAGTGAGAGCAGCGAACTAGGCACTGGATCGGTGATAATCCGAACCGATTCCGAACTCGTCTACTTCCAGATGGCCGGCAGGTACAAGGTGAAGAATCCGGAACTGAGACAGCTGCACTCCAGGGCACGGGAGATCGTGTTGCAGCTGCCCAACGTCAGCATACAACTGGTTCGCCGCGAGCAGAACAAAGAGACCGACAGGCTGGCCAAGGCTGCTGCTCAGGCGGCCGACAATCGCCCGGGACATGGCCGGACATAGAGAACGCCAGGCAGCCGTCACCTGGCTGATGCCGCTTGGCACCCTTGTCCAATTTATGCTGCCGCGCTGGGTAGTCGTAAGGATTGCGCGCGTCACAGCATCTCTCACGTACCGCTTCAACCACAAAGGCCGTGAGCGTTTCATAGAAAACTGCCGCCACATTCTCGGCCCCGGCACTTCCGAGTCTGAACTTCGCGCAACGGCCAGGCGCCTCTTCCTTCACTACGTCCTCAACGTCCTGGACCTGATGCGCGTGCCGGTAATGAAACGTCGAGTTCTGGACTTGGTCGAGATGGACACGTCCGGGGTGGACAATGAGCTGTCAAAGAAGCGAGGCATTGTGGTTGTCACGGGCCACTTCGGCAACTACGATCTCGCCGGTGTCTACATGGCAGCTCGTGGGTATCCGATGTCCGCGGTGATTGAGCCGGTACCGCGTGGTTGGGCCAGGACCTACAATCGCTACCGCGGAGCAACGGCGATGGAAACGATACCCATTCAGGATCGGAAAGCCATGCTGGAATCCTTGCGCCAGGGTCGCATGCTTGCCCTCGTCTCCGACCGCGACCTGACTGGCAACGGCCTGCTCTGTCCGGCCTTCGACGCGTACCGTCACTACCCCAAGGGCGCGGCAGCCTACTCGCTGCGCTTTGGAAGCCCCGTGATCATTGCCGGAATGATGTTCCAGCACGAACCCGGCCGCCGGCCCTATCGCATGGAGTACAAGTCGGTGGAGTTCGCTCCGACCGGAGACACGAATGCAGATGTCAAGGCGTTCACGGGCCTGATAGCCTCCGAGATCAACGACCTGATTCGCAGATTTCCCGACCAATGGCTGGTGTTCAAGGCCGGGTGGAAGACGCAACCGTGAAAGTCAAGTTCAAGCGTCTGGTCGATGCCCCTCTCCCCTGCCGCCACACCACGGGCTCGGCCGGCTTCGACCTTTGTGCCGCCGAGGACATGGTGATACCGGCACACGGGTTCGGCTCGATCGGAACAGGTCTCTCCCTAGAGCTGCCGGAGAGTACGGAAGCTCAAGTGAGACCGAGGTCCGGTCTGGCCGCGAAGCATGGCATAGGGATACTGAACAGCCCGGGCACCATTGACTCTGACTACCGAGGAGAAATCCGGGTGATTCTCTTCAACGCATCCGACCGGAACTACGGGGTACGCCGTGGTGACCGCATCGCTCAGCTCGTCTTCGCGACGTTGACCGATGTCGAGCTGATCGAGACCGATTCGCTCTCCGAGACCCGCCGGGGGCCCGGGGGCTTCGGCCACACAGGAGAACGAGGTTGATGTCAAGGTGGAGGTTGGAAGGACTCATGTCCTGTCTTAGCCTCAACCTCAGCCTTGACCTGTCTCTCAAGAGATTGCAGACTTCAGGTTGCAGACTTGAGATTGGCCAACCGTGACTCAGGACAAGGGACGAGGGACAAAGGACAGGCTGCGTATCTGCCTCGTATCGGCCGCCTACCGTCCCTACCCTTCGGGCGTAAGCGAACACGTCCACCACCTGGCAGAGGGGCTGCGCGACCTTGTCCAGGATGTGAACATCCTGACGACCACTTTCTCCGGATTCGGCGACTGCCAGACTTCCTTGCCGGTGACCCGATTCGGCCGGGCAATGCTCATCCCGATGAACCGCTCATATGCGACTGTGCCGGTCGGCCTCAGGATGCCCGGAGAGGTAAGGCGCTTCCTGGCTGAGGGCGGATTCGACGTGGTTCACTGCCACGGGCTGTTCTGGCCGGAGATCTCCTACTGGGCGATTCGGCACAGCCGGTCGGTGAACCTGATCACGTTCCTCACCGCCGGCTTCAAGATCCAGACCACGGGGGCAAGCACTTTCCGGTTCCTGTTCAGGCAGCAGCTCGCCAAGATACACGGTCGCATCGCCATCTCCCAGCGGGCGCGGGAAGCCGCCGAGCCCTACGTTCCAGGCGAATTCCGCATCATCCCTTGCGGGATCGACCTCAACCGGTTCCGTCCGGCCCTGAGCCCTGGAACCCCTGGACACCGGAATCCCGCTTCTCCCACCATCCTGTTCCTCGGCCGCCTCGACGCACGAAAAGGCATCGAGACTCTGCTGCGGGCACTGCCGAGGGTACTCAAATCGATTCCGGGCGTCAGATTGGCGGTAGTGGGTCGTGGTCCAGTGGAACCACGTGCCCGCCGGATTTGCGGAGAGCTTGGGATTGCGGCTTCGGTCGACTTCCTCGGCGTCGCACATCCCGAGGAACTGCCGCGTCACTACGCGAACTGTGACGTCTACTGCGCACCGGGTCTGGGCGGAGAGACCCTCGGCATCGTCCTCCTCGAGGCAATGGCCAGCGGCACACCGGTAGTCGCCTCGCGGATCCCCGGATATGACGAAACGGTGCGGGACGGGGTTGACGGCATCCTGGTTCCTCCCGGCGACGCCGATGCCCTGGCCGCGGCTCTCATCCGTGTCCTGACCGACGAGACTCAGCGCCGGGCGCTGACTGACGCCGGGCTCAGGCGCGCGCAGGAATATGCCTGGCCCAAGATAGCGCAGCGGACCCTCGAGTTCTACCAGGAACTGTTGAAGACTCGCCCGGTCTAGCCGCCTGCAAGTGCCTCTGCGAGTTCCCTGAACTGCTCGCCGCCCAGGGTTTCCGCGCGGGCTGACGGTTCGATTCCCGCCTGCTCCAGGTGCGCGACAACCGCTTCCCTTGTCAGCTCCAACCCCGCCACCAGGTTGTTAGCAATCGTCTTACGTCGCTGGGCAAAACAGACCTTGACCACGCGACGGAACGACGCTTCATCGGGAACCGGGTAGAGCGGCTGCTCGCGGCGTCTCAGACGGAACGACGTTGACACGACATCCGGTCTCGGCTTGAAGCTCTCCGGCTCGATGTTGAATAGTCGTTCCCGGAAAGTCAGGCGGTCGAAGAAGACCGAGAGAGCGCCATATGCCTTGGACCCAGGCAAGGCGACGACCCGGTACGCAAACTCCCGTTGGGTCGTGAGCACCGCAACGTCCCACACATCCAGAGATTCCAGCAGCTTGAAGAGTATCTGAGAAGAGAGGTTGTATGGCAGGTTGCCCAGCACCTTCAGATGCCGGTACGGTCCCAGGTCGAAACTCATGAAGTCGGCATGGACCACTTCCAGGTTCCCGCGTCCACCCAGTTCAACCCGCAGTCCCTCTGCCAGCCGGTCGTCGATCTCCACCGCGACCACCCGGCCGGCCAAGTCCACGAGCCGCCTGGTCAGTATTCCCTTGCCTGGTCCGACCTCGAGCACGGTGTCGCTCGGGCCCGGACTCAGCGCCTCGACCAGCGCATCGGCCACCGGCTCGTGGGTAAGAAAAGACTGGCCTAGCCCGCGGCGGGGACGGAGGTGTCTCAGAGACGGGTTCCGGGGGTCTGGGGTTCCAGGGTTCTGGCCGCAAACTCGAACCCCTGAACCCTTTGACCCTTGAACCCGTTCATGTCAGATGCGGAAGCAGCGCAGGGCGTTCTCGCGGGTCAAGTCCGCGGCCTCGACCGGAGTGATGCCGACCAACTGCGCCAGCTTCTCCACTGTCAGCCGGATCATCGCCGGCTCGTTACGCTGCCCGCGGCTGGGTGCCGGCGCGAGAAATGGTGCATCGGTCTCGACCATCAAGAGGTCACGGGGAATTGCCCTGACGATATCCTCCAGGCGTTCCTCGCCGTAGGTTATGTTGCCGGAAAAGGAGACGAACAGGCCCTTCTCCGCCGCCCACTCCGCCAACTTCTTGTCGGCGGAGAAGCAGTGCAACACTCCGGCATAGTACCCGTGTTCGTCGACTATGCTGCGAGCCCGGCTGGCCGCGTCGCGGATGTGGATGATCATCGGCATCGCCAGCATCCTGGCGAGTTCTACCTGGGCGTGAAAAGCCGTCTCCTGGTTGCCGCGCGACGAGATGCCGCGGAAGAAATCGAGCCCGATCTCGCCGATTGCTTTCACTTTGGACTCAATGCACATATCCTTGAGCGCCTGCACGTCCCAGCTGCGGAACTGGTCGGAATCGTGCGGATGCACACCCACGGCGCAGTAGACTCCTTCGCGATGGCGGCTAAGGGCCACGACCTGCCGGCTATCCGGCACGCTCTGACTCGCGGTCATCATGTATCGGACGCCGGCGCTGTGCGCCCGTTTGAGCACCATCGCCAAGTCCGCCCCGAACTGGGCGTCGGTCAGATGGCAGTGCGAATCGAACATCTTCAGACCTTCGGGGTTCTCCTTGGACCGGCGCGACATGGGGCTAGAGAGAAAGACTCAAGGGACAATGGGATCGAGGAATCAAGTGCCCGCAGTCCGACACTCTATCCCTTTGTCCCTCTATCTCTTTGCGACTCACTGACATCATGACACCGTCGAACCGGGGGCGGTTTCACGTTCGGGTGTTACGATGGCCAGTCCGGCAGGACCGGTGGCGGCGAGCAGCATGCCGTTCGACTCGACCCCGCGAATCACGGCCGGTGCCAGATTGGCAACGACCACAATCGACCTGCCGACTAGCTCCTCCGGCTTGTAGGCAAGCGCGATGCCGGCCACAATCTGCCGCTGCTCGCTGCCAAGGTCAACCTGCAGCTTGAGTAGCTTGGTCGCGCCGGGCACCGGTTCCACGCTCACTATCTTCGCGACCCTCAGTTCCAGCTTCTTGAAATCGTCGTAGGTAATCACGGTCCTCGCCTCCGACTTTGGACTTTGGACTTGAGACTTGGGAATTTCCGCCCCGGCTTGCGGCTTGTGGCTTGTGGCTTGGAGCTTTTCTACCTGCACCGCAATCGCCGAGTCCTCAATCTTGTTGAACAGGATCTCAGCCGGACCCAACTCGGACGGCAGCGCCGGCTTCGCGGCATCATCCCATCGGCGCTCCGGCCTCTGGATTCTGGATTCTGGACTCTGGACCCGGTCGTGTCCCCACAGCAGCTTCGCCATCTTCCGGCTCGTGAACGGCAGGAACGGGTAGAGCAGCACCTCGAGCGACGAAACCAGCCGCATGCAGACGTTCATCGTCCGGTCGCACTTCGCCCTGTCGGACTTGAACGTCTTCCACGGCGCTTCGTAGTCGAAGTAGCGGTTGCCCAGCGCCGGCAGGGTCATCACCTCGCGCGCCGCATCCTTCATCTCGTAGGCCTCGATCATCCGGCCGAGCTTGCCGGGTGCCTCGGCAATTGCCGCGAGCACCTCGAGACTCTGCTCGTCATCCGGGCACGCCTCCGGCACCCTGCCGCCGTAGTTCTTCTTGATGAACACCGCGACCCGGTTCACGAAGTTACCGAGCACGTCGGCCAGCTCATTGTTGTTCCGCGCATGGAAGTCGCGCCAGGTGAAATCCACGTCCCGGTTCTCAGGCAGGTTCACGGCCAGAGCATAGCGCAGCGGGTCGGCCGGGAACTGCTTCAGATAGTCCGGCAGCCACACCGCCCAGTTCCGCGACGTGGAGAGCTTGGCGCCTTCCAGGTTCAGGAACTCATTCGCCGGGATGTCCTTGGGCAGCACCAGCCCCTCGTGCGCCATCAACATCGCTGGCCAGACAATCGCATGGAAAACGATGTTGTCCTTGCCGATGAAATGGACCAGCTTCGTGTCCGGGTCGTGCCAGTAGTCCTTCCACCGGTCCGGCCTGCCGATCCGCTCGGCCCATTCCTTGGTGGACGAGATGTAGCCGATGGGCGCGTCAAACCAGACGTACATCACCTTCTCCTGTCCCTCGGGCAGCGGCACCTTCACGCCCCAGGTCAGATCGCGCGTCACCGCCCGGTCCTGCAACCCGCGTTCGAACCAACCCTCGCAGAAACGCTTCACGTTCGGCTTCATGTCCGGCTTGGATGCGACCCACTCCTTCAACCGCTCCTGGTACTTCGAGAGAGCGAAGAACCAGTGCGTGGTCTCGCGTATCTCCGGCGTGGTACCGCAGGTCTTGCAGCGCGGGTTGACGAGATCGAACGGCTCAATCCAGCGGCCGCACGCCTCGCACTGGTCGCCTCTCGCCTCCTCGGACTTGCAGTTCGGGCACGTACCTTCGACGTACCGGTCGGCAAGAAACATCCGGTCCTTCGGGCAATAGAGCTGGCGCGTCGTCTTCGGCTGCAGGAGGCCCTTCCGGTAGACGTTTAGGAAGAATTCCTGCGCGGTCTTGTGATGGATGGGCAGCGAGGTCCGGGAGTAGTTGTCGAACTCCATCCCGAACTCCTCGAACGAACGCTTGATGGACGGGTGATACTGATCGATGATTTCCTGGGGCGAAACGCACGCCTGCTGGGCCGCGATCGTGATCGGCACCCCGTGCTCGTCCGAGCCGCAGATGTAGACGACGTCCGAACCCTTCAGGCGGTGATACTTAACAAAGATGTCGGCGGGCAGATAGGCACCGGCGAGGTGTCCGAAGTGGAGTTCCCCGTTGGCGTATGGCAACGCGCTCGTCACCAGTATCTTCAAGGCGCAAAGGATACATCGCCCGGACGCCAAGTCAAGGACACGGCCGGGGTCCGGCAGCGAGTCCGCAGGACGGCTTTCGCCCCAACGGGGTGACAGGTGCACGTGCGGGAAACGGGGACTGTACCGCGCCAAGTTCGACGTCGGCGCTCCGCGGGACTGTCCCCGCTTTCCGCGGCAGCGCTACGGCCTGATCGGAGCCGCGATGTTGAACACGTCGGAGCGTTTAATCTGGAACCTGCGCTGCGCGCACTTGAGTCTCGCGAAGCACCCGTCGAAGTACGTCGGGAAGTATCGGCAGGAGTATCGCCGGTTGCGTACTCGCTTGTATCTTGAGCTGTGTCCTTCGCTTCATCCCGACCTCAACCTTGACCTCAACCTCAACCTGAATCCTCTGCTGTACCGCGCGTTCTTCGCGAAGTCGAGCCAGTCGTTGCTCCAGCGGTTGTTCGCGACGTTGCTCGACTCGATGCTCGCCGCGCTGGCTTCTGACTTCTAGCTTTTGGTCTTTGACTTCTTGAGTCCGCCGCCGCTACCCCCCAGGCGGCCCGTGGGCCGAGGAGTGGGCGGCAGAATTGTGGTCCGACGCCCAGCCCATACTACAGGTTGTGGGTCTTCTAACCCGCTGCAAATGGCCCTCGACCAGCCTAGACAGGACCTTCAGACCCCTAAACAGGTGTTTCTAGCCCAAATGACATCGCGTAAGTCACGCATTCCACGTCCGGGGGTAGTAGGGGGGTAGTCCGCCCTCAAGCATCTCCCCCCTATCCCGGATTCAGCCCCTCAAGCTACCCCGAGGTCTACTCCCAGGCCATATCGGCGGGCAAACCGGTCGGCACCACCGTGGGGTACAGGGAGAAGAGCTGTCCGGGCCACCCTACCCGCTACTCAGACCGCTACCCGACGGGCTACCGGGCGGGTACCCCGGCTGGCTACCCTACCCGGTCCTCCCCGGTCTACCCTCGGGGTATCCCTGAGGTCATATGGGTAGACATATCCCCGGACATCCGGGAGGTCATCCGGCCCTGTACGAGGTTCCTACCGCCCGCCGAACCGGCCAACGACTGCGGCTATCGGCCTGACTCCCGGGCGGAATACAGCAGTGCCCCAATCCCGATGGATACCTAGTCCAGAATCGCGGTAAAAGCCATACGGGGGCAATACGAGGGCTATCCACTCCTCCCCTGGGGGGATGCTTCCCCCAGCTCTCCGGTAGGCTCTCCCCCCAGCTCTCTGGTAGACTCTCTCCCCAACTCTCCGGCAAGCTCCTCCCCCTGCTCTCTAGTAAGCTCTTCCCCCCGTTCTCCGGTAGGCTCCTCCCCCCGCTCTCTGGTAGACTCTCTCCCCAGCTCTCTGGCAAGTTCCTCCCCCAGCTCT
>Ga0194126_10000990_pt1 | contig 48027 bp, 47 predicted proteins | sample TA2KigC150mmetaG_FD_148641 | JGI IMG/M metagenome (GOLD analysis project Ga0194126, IMG submission 148641) | Freshwater microbial communities from Lake Tanganyika, Tanzania - TA2015035 Kigoma Deep Cast 150m | ecosystem: Environmental > Aquatic > Freshwater > Lake | place: Tanzania: Lake... | reverse complement strand
TACCATCTTTTTCCAACTTGTCAAGTTTTTGTTGTGCACGTGAGAGGCAAAGTTGTCATTCTGAGGGAGCGGAGCGACCGAAGAATCTCGCCTGAGCTGGATTCCACGACTGATGAGATTCTTCGCTACGCTCAGAATGACAGAAGACGCTCAGAATAGCAGAAGCCACATGTGAAATTTGAATATCTGAGATTTTAGCTTTATTTTGAATTTATTTAGAATTTGGATCTCAGAATTCGGTGTTTCGGGATTATTGGGTTGAACTGTGGTTGTTATTTTCCTTTAAGGTAGGCATCTATAGAGGCAGCGGCCCGCTTGCCGGCGCCCATAGCACTGATAACGGTAGCGGCGCCGGTGACGACATCACCCCCGGCCCAGACCCTGTCTTTTACCGTCTTACCGGTTTCTTCATCAGCTACCACAGTGCCATTTCTTCTTGTTTCCAGTCCTCTTGTGGTTGATGGGATGAGGGGGTTGGGAGTGGTTCCCAGAGCCACGACAGCTACATCAACATCTATTATAAACTCGCTGCCTTCCTTGACAAGGGGACGGCGCCTGCCGCTGGCATCCGGCTCGCCAAGCTCCATCTCGTAGCATTCCATGGCGGTTATCCAGCCTTGGTCATTCCCTATGAACTGTTTGGGATTGGTGAGGAACTTGAAGATAATCCCTTCCTCCTCAGCATTCTCCACCTCCTCATGCCGTGCGGGCATCTCAACCTTAGATCGCCTATATATTATGTGAACTTCATCGGCACCAAGCCTTAAAGCACAGCGGGCAGCGTCCATAGCTACATTGCCACCGCCGATGACGGCTACCCTCTTTCCTATCTTTATCGGGGTATCATATTCGGGGAAGAGGTAGGCTTTCATCAAGTTCACCCGGGTAAGGAATTCATTGGCGGAATAAACACCATTGAAGTTTTCACCAGGTATGTCAAGAAACATGGGCAGCCCTGCTCCAGTTCCAAGGAAAACAGCGTGATAGCCATTCTCCAATAACTCATCAACAGTGGCTAATTTGCCCATTACAGAATCGAGCCTGATTTCCACCCCTAGTGCCTTGACATAATCAACCTCGCCCTGGACAATGGCCTTAGGTAGCCTGAACTCGGGGATACCATACATCAACACTCCACCGGCAACATGTAGCGCCTCGAAGATGGTTACTTGGTGTCCCATCTTGGCTAAATCGGCGGCACAGGTTAATCCAGCGGGACCCGAGCCGATAACAGCTACTTTCTTGCCTGTTGATGGTGGTAGCTCGACCGGGGCAGTTAGATTAGAGGCATGGTTTCGTTCCCAATCGGCGACATATCGTTCCAGTCGGCCGATAGCTATAGGTGCCCCTTTCTTACCCAAAGAACATACATCTTCACATTGTGTCTCTTGTGGGCAAACGCGCCCACAGATGCCCGGAAGACTGTTTTTGCTCTTGAGTGCTTTTACCGCCTCAGGCATGTTGTTGTCTCTTATTGCCTTAATGAAGTCAGGGATATCGACATATACGGGGCAGCCATTGACACAGGGGCGCTTGGGACATTGAATGCAGCGGTTTGCTTCTCGCAGTGCCATTTCCTCGGTGTAACCTAGAGCCACCTCATTGAAATTCTTTGCCCTGACTTTTGGGTCCTGCCTGGGCATGGGCATCCTGTTTAAATCGAGCTTTGCCTTTGGTTTTTCTTCCATTTTTCCTCTCTAGTGTTAGGCATGTTGACACTGGCGTGTTTTCCACAGCTCCAGAGAATGCCTTTCCTCATCGCAGTAAATCCGCTGCCTAGCGAACAAGAGGTCCCAGTCAACCTGGTGCCCATCGAACTCCGGGCCGTTAACGCAGACGAACTTGGTGGCACCACCCACTGAGACACGGCAACATCCGCACATCCCCGTACCGTCAACCATAATTGAGTTGAGGCTGACGATGGTACGGACTCCGAAAGGTTTTGTGGTCAAAGAGCAGAACTTCATCATTATGGCTGGGCCAATGGCGATAACACGGCTAACTTGCTTGTCTCTTTCCAGTACCTCCTTTAAAGGCTCGGTGACCACTCCCTTGCGAGCATATGAGCCATCATCGGTGGTAACTATCAGCTCATGGCTCACACTGCGTAGGCGGTCTTCCCAGAAAAGCAGGTCTTTGCTCCGAGCGCCCATTACCGTGATAATTCTGTTGCCGGCTTGTCTTAAGGCTCTGGCTATGGGATATACCGGGGCGACACCGACGCCACCACCGACGCAGACTACAGTGCCGAAGTTCTCTATTTCTGAAGGTAATCCCAGTGGCCCGATCAAATCCGGCATGCTATCGCCGGCATTAAGGCAAGATAATTTATATGTTGTAGTTCCTACTTGCATGGCCACAAGTGTGACAGTTCCCTTTTTGGCATTCCAATCAGCCAAGGTAAGCGGAATGCGTTCGCCGACCTCATCAACGCGAACGACAACGAATTGGCCTGTCTTAGCCTTTTTGGCTATTGCAGGCGCTTCAATCTCCATAAGGTCAACTACGGGGCAGAGTTTCTCTTTAGCTATGATTTTGTACATAAGCTACCCCCATTATTCAGACTATGCAACGCTCTTGGCGATTTTGTATTCAGAGTCTGCAACCATACTGGCTACAGCAAATCTCAAATCACAGCCCATGCACCGTTTTGCCTCCTCACTCCCCAGTTCATCTGTGAATCCGAGCTCAATTTGAGCGAAGTTGCCAATCTGCTTAGCTGGTTTTGCTGTAGGCATCTTTTGCCGCTGTCTTTGAGCGAAATTATCAATCCTGCCTACTCTTGGTATCCTCTCGATGATGGGAGTCAGTGTTTCGCTGATATCACCACTTCCTCCCAGATAGTGGTCAATTGAAATCGCTGCTTCCCTTCCTGATGCTACCGCTTCGATGAATGAGAGTTTTCCAGTTACAGCGTCGCCGCCGGCGAAGACGCCTTTTCTACCGGTCATCAGGCTTTCGGGGTCAGCTTCAATAAGCTTTTCATCGTTGACCATGATGTCGAACTTGCTTGGTATTTCCGGTGCCCCCCCGATAGCCAGGAAAACAGCGTCGAAGTCTTCCTCAAACAACTTGTCAAGAGATTCTACCTTGGATTTAGTTTTTATTTCAACCCCCAATCTTTTCAGGGATTCTATCTCAGCATCCAGGATATTGCGGGGCAAGACGTACTCAGGTATGGCTGTTTGCATTATACCGCCGGCTTGGGTAAGTTTTTCAAATATGGTCACTTTATGTCTGCCTCTTTTGGCCAGGTAATAAGCTGTGGTAAGCCCTGCGGGACCCGAGCCGATGATGGCTACTTTTTTGCCTGAGGTCGCGGTTGTTGAGCCTTCTACGGGTTCGGATTTGCCAGAATGTTCGACGGTAAAGCGTTCTAATGCTCGGATAGCGACAGGTTGGTCGAGGTCACCACGGCGGCAGGAGATTTCGCAGGGATGCTCGCAGATAAGGCTACATATAGACGCAAAGGGGACTTTTTCGCGGATAACGGCTACAGCCTCGGCATATTTTTCTTCTCTGATGAAGCGTATGAAGCGTGGCACGTCTACATTTACTGGGCAGGCATATTTGCAGCGGATTGAGGCGGCCTCGCGGTCAGGCCAGCGGGTCCACTCGTCGCTGCGGTCCATCAATGCGCCTACGGGGCAAACTTCAACGCATGAACCACAGAAGGTGCATCCTGATTCTATAAGAGGTTTACCGAATGCGCCGCCGATATAGGTCTGAGCCCCGCGCAGGTTGAAGGCGATAGCTTCGAAGCCCAATATCTCTTGGTCGACTCTGACGCAACGACCGCAGAGAATGCATAGATTATTGTCGCGGACAATGAACGGGTTGTCTCTTTCGACAGTGAATCCTTTAGAAGTATAGGAGAAAGGCATACCATTGAGGCCAATGAAATCAACCGCTTTTTGTAGCTTGCATCGTCCATTTTTGGGGCAGGTAACACAGCGCTCGGTTACTGCTACGTTACGCAAGCATATATCGAATGGCTGACAGCGCTCCCTCCGCCAGCAGGTTAGACAAGCATGTGGATGCCTGGCGAGCAGTATTTCGAGAATTTTTCGACGCAGTTTGTTTATCTCGGCTGTGTTGTTGTGAACGACCATGCTGTCAGCTACTGGTTCGCTGCAGGCGGTGACGGTGCCTCGTCTCCCTTCTATGTGCACCTCGCATAGTCGGCAGGCACCGAACGGCAGCTTTATATCTCGCAGCGCGCACAAATTGGGGATATAAATACCAGCATCCAGTGCTGCTTCCAGGATTCTCTTGCTCTTGGTGGTTCTGACCTCTGTTCCATCTATGGTTATGGTAATCGTATCCACTTGCTTCGCACTCTACTTATTTGCTCCTACTGGCACTGGCTCTTTGGGTACTTCAATCTGTTCACCTGTCACCTTGACTATGGCGCTGAAACGCTCAGGACATTTTTCGAGACAGGTCGTGCATTTGATGCATTTCTTCTGGTTGATGACGTGGACTAGCCTTTTGCCTCCACTTATTGCCTCTACAGGGCAGGCTCTGGCGCAGATACCACAGCCAGCGCATTTATCGGGCAGTATATAGAAGTTTATCAGAGCCTTACATACTAATGCTGGACACCTTTTATCAATTACATGAGACTCCCACTCGTCCCGGAAATAGCGGATACTTGACAGTACTGGGTTAGGAGCTGAATTCCCTAGGCCGCACAGGGAGCCGTTTATAATCGTCTCGCCTATATCTATAAGTTGTTCGATATCTTCAGCATTTCCGTCACCTTGTGTTATCCTCTCGAGCATGTTGCTCATCAGGGGCAGTCCTTCCCGACAGGGAACGCATTTACCGCAGGATTCATCGCGGCAGAAGGCAATAAAATAGCGGGCAACATCCACTATGCAGGTATCTTCATCCAATACCACCATGCCTCCAGAACCCATGATGGAACCGGCTTTGGTGAGCGTTTCGAAATCAACTGGGGTATCGAGCAGGCTTTCTGGCAGGCAGCCTCCCGACGGTCCACCGGTCTGTATGGCTTTGAAGGGTTTGTCTCCGGGAATCCCACCACCAATTTCGTAGATTATCTGGCGAAGGGTGATTCCCATGGGCACCTCAATCAATCCTGGGCGGCCTATCTTACCGGTCAAGGCAAATGTTTTTGTCCCTTTGCTTGTCTCTGTGCCATAGCTGGCATACCAGTCTCCGCCGTTGGTTACAATTGGAGACACATTGGCAAAGGTCTCAACGTTGTTCAGAGAGGTGGGCAAGCCCCACAGCCCCGATGCCACTGACCTGGGGGGTCTTACTCGAGGCATTCCTCGCTTGCCTTCTATTGAGTACATCAGGGCACTGCCTTCACCACAGACAAAAGCGCCGGCTCCCTGCATTATGTCGATGTTGAAGCTGAATTCGGTGTCCAGAATATTATCCCCCAGCAGCCCCAGTTTCTTGGCTTGGTCTATAGCAATCTGGAGCCGTCTTACTGCCAGCGGGTACTCAGCTCGGACATATATGTAGCCGTTGGATGTGCCGATAGCATGGCCAGCAATAGCCATGCCTTCGAGGACAGAATGAGGGTCTCCTTCGAGAACAGAGCGATCCATGAATGCTCCCGGGTCTCCCTCATCGGCATTGCACACCACGAACTTCGGTGTTGTCTTGCTGTTGCGTGCTTCATCCCATTTTCTCCAGGTGGGGAAGCCAGCCCCACCACGCCCGCGCAGCCCTGATTTCTCAACCTCTTTGATCACATCTTCAGGGTACATTCCTAGTGCCATATTCAGCCCATTGTAGCCACCCTTGGCGATATAGTGGTTGATATCTTCAGGGTTGATATGGCCACAGTTGCGGGTGGCTATTCTCACCTGCGGTTTTAGCATTGGGTGTTCAAAGAACTTCGGAATGTTCTCTACAGTGCTCTCGCCAAAGCTACCTAGTGCTAGGTCAGGATGTGGGTTATCATTGACCAGATAATCTTCAATGAGTTTGATTGCTCTTTCGGGAGTGACCTGACTATAACAAATTCGAGGATATCCTGGCTTCACGATGTCAACCAATGGTTCCAGGTAACATAGGCCAATACAGCCTACCGGGATAATACTAGCCTTGATATTTCGACGTGCTAGCTCCTCATCGATGGTTTTTAGTACTGCGCTAGCCCCTGCTGCTATACCACAGGTAGCTAAGCCTATCAGGATCAGCGGCTTATCACCGCTCCACAGAGCTTGCCATTCTTTAATTGCTTTGTTACGGAGTTTGGCGAAATCCATGTCATTTCTCTTAAACTTGGCTAGCGGAACTCATCCAGTATTTCCTTGGTCTTGGTTGTTGTCATATTACCATAGACCTGGTCATCAACCACTATGACAGGGGCCAAGGCACAAGAGCCAAAACACCGAACTTCTTCTAAGCTGAATTTGCCATCTGGTGTTGTTTTGCCCGGCTCTATGTGCAGCTCTCGTTCCAATGATTTGGCTAGGCCTGCAGCACCGCGTACATGGCAAGCGGTGCCCAGGCATATTTTAATCATGTGCTCTCCGGGCTTAATAAAGCGAAACTGAGCGTAGAAGCTGGCTACTCCATAGACCACGTTTGATGAGACTCCAGCCACGCGTCCGATTTCTTCCATTGCCACTTCAGGCAGGTAACCAAACTTCTCTTGCACCGCCTGAAGAGCTGGTATCAGGACGACCTGGCGACCCTGTAGTGGGGCAAGTACCTCTTGCATCTGTGACTTTAAATCAGTTGACATAATATTAAGACTGTTTGTTTGCTGTCTATTGTTGGAGTGAGCCTGTTTATTTTGTTGAGGCCTTTTCAATTCTTACGGCGCATATTTTGAGTTCGGGAATTTTGGCTACCGGGTCTAATGCAGTATTAGTCAGAACATTGGTTGGGCTTTCGGCGAAATGGAAGGACATGTATACTACCTTTGGGGGTGATTTCTCAGTTACTTTAGCTTTAACTACCACCTCGCCACGGCGTGAAATCACCTTGACTTTGTCACCATCCTTAATCTTTAGGGAAGTTGCGTCTTTTGGACTTATCTCGACTGTCCCCTCTGGCTCCATAGCATTGAGGCCGGTAACTTTCCGTGTCATAGTGCCCGTGTGATAGTGATACAGGCTGCGCCCGGTAGTAAGAATTAACGGATATTCCTTGTCGGGTAATTCAGCAGGTGGCTTATATTGGAGCGGTGTGAATCTTCCCAGGCCACAAACAAATCTGCCCACATGCAATATAGGTGTCCCGGGATGGTCCTTATTTGGGCAGGGCCATTGTAATCCACATTCTTCCAGACGTTCGTAGCTAACGCCGCCATAGCTTGGTGTCAACCTCGCGATATCGTCCATTATCTCAGAGGGATGCTCGAAGTCGAAACCATCGGCACTCATCCTCTTGGCTATCTGGCATATAATCCACCAATCGGACTGGGAGTTGCCTATGGGTTCGATTGCCTTTCTCACTCGTTGTATGCGCCGCTCTGTATTGGTAAAAGTGCCATCCTTCTCGGCGAAACTGGTTGCTGGCAAGACAACGTCGGCTAGCTGGGCGGTTTCGGTGAGAAACATATCTTGAACTACTAGGAAGTCGAGTTTGCTTAGTGCCTCCCGGACATGATTAGCATCAGGGTCGCTTAATATTGGGTTCTCCCCCATGATGTACATTGCTGTAAGGCGCTTGTGGTAGGCGGCATCTAGCATTTCCGTCAAGGTCAATCCTGGAGTTATACTCAGGTCGCCTCTCCAGGCGATTTCAAACTTCTTTTGAAGGTCAGGGTTATCAACTCTTTGATATCCGGTGTAAACGTTGGGCAACGCGCCCATGTCACAGGCACCCTGAACGTTGTTCTGCCCCCGCAGTGGATTTACACCGGTTGAAGGTATCCCCATGTTACCGGTCAGCATAGCCAGGTTAGCGGTAGCTAGCACGTTATCGGTGCCGTGGCTGTGCTGGGTGATGCCCATGGCATAAATGATGGTTGCCGGCTTACATGTGGCATATAATCGAGCTGCCTCGATTATGGTGTTGCCGGACACACCGGTAACCCTTTCTACGAAGTCGAGGCCAAAATTCTTCAAAGATTCCTTAAAGGCGTCGAAATTGTCGCAACATTCACTGATGAAGTTGAGGTCGGCCAGTTCCTCGTCTACTATAATCTTCATCATGCCCATGAGCAGGGCAACATCGCTGCCCGGAAGGTGTCTCAGCCATATATCAGCGTAGCGGGAAAGCTCAATCTCTCTAGGGTTGGCAATGATGAGCCTGCCACCATTGCGCACTGCCTTCTTTATCTCTAAGGCAATAACCGGGTGACCTGTGCTGGTATTGCTGCCTATAACAAGGATACAGCCAGCATCTTTGATTTCGTTGATAGAGTTGGTCATAGCACCACTGCCGAAACTGGCGGCCAGACCGGCCACCGTGGGAGAATGTCAGAGACGGGCGCAGTGGTCAATATTGTTGGTTTGCATCACAGCGCGCGTGAACTTCTGTGCCAGGTAGTTTTCTTCGTTTGTGCATTTAGCTGAGGCGATGAAGGCGAACTGGCCTCCTTTGTATCTGCCCAGCTTGTCTGCTATCAGGTCTATCGCCTTATCCCAGCTTGCCTCAACCAGTTCACCGTTTCTTCGTATTAGAGGTGTGGTCAGGCGTTCAGAATGATGGACAAATTCAGCAATGCCAAACCGACCTTTGACACAGGCCTGTCCCTGGTTAATCGAGTTTTCTAGGATTGGTACTGAACGGACAACCTTTCCCCTGTTTACTTCAAGGCTTAATTGACAACCGACTCCACAATAAGGGCAGGTCGTAATCACTGAGCGTTCAGGTAGCCCCAACCATTTGCTGTGGCGGTCTATCAGGGCGCCGGTAGGGCAGACGTCAACACAAGCCCCGCAGAATTGACATCCTGACTCTTCCAATGTCTTGTCAAAGGCGGTGCCGACTAATGCTTGACTACCTCGATAGGTAAAAGCGATAGCTCCGGCGCCTCTTACTTCCTGGCATACCCGGACACAGCGGCCGCAGAGTATGCACAGATTGTAGTCACGGTCGAAGAAGGGACTATCCTGGTAAATGGGTAAGTCTTTGTGTATAGGAGCGAGTGAAATCTGTTCCACCCCTATACGAGCGGCGACCTCTTGTAATTCACAGCGCAGATTATTAGCGCAGGTGAGGCATTGCTTGGGATGTTCTGCCAGAATAAGTTCAAAAATGTTGTGTCTTAGCTCCTTGAGTTGGGGAGTATTGGTTTTTATCACCATGCCTTCAGTTACCGGTGTAGTGCAGGAGGTGGGGAAGCCCCGCATGTTCTCAATCTCCACAACGCACAAGCGGCAAGCTCCGTATGGAGTTAGGCTGGGATGATAACACAAGGTTGGAATATAGATACCTGCTTGTCGGGCCGCCTCAAGCACGGTGGCACCTTCCTTGGTCTTGACCTGTTGCTCGTCGATGGTCAGGTTTACGATTTTGGTCTCTTCACTGACTACCATGCTCGATTCCTGTTAAGCGGACTCCTTAATTGGTACTGGTTCAAGCGGAACTTCAATTTGCTCACCTGACACTTTAGCTATAGCAGAAAAGCGAGGTGGGCAGACATCGGTGCATGTCCCGCATTTGATGCATTTATCCTGATTGATAACGTGAACTAATCTTTTGTCACCAGTAATTGCCTCAGTGGGGCAATTGCGCAGACAAATCATGCAACCTTGGCATTTGTCTGGCAAAATGTAGAAGGAGATCAGATTTTTGCACACCAGAGCAGGGCAGCGTTTTTCGTTAATGTGGGATTCATATTCATTGCGGAAGTAGCGAATAGTGGTCAGCACTGGATTTGGTGCAGTTTGGCCTAAGCCGCAGAGTGAGCCTTGTTTAACTGTGGTGGCGATTCTTTCAAGCTGTTTTATATCTTCGGGTTTGCCTTCGCCTCGAGTTATTCGGTCCAGAATGCCCAACATTTGCCGTGTGCCAACCCGGCAGGGCGGGCATTTGCCACAGGACTCAGCTTGGGTGAAGGTGAGGAAGTATTTGGTCAGGTCAACCATGCAGGTATCCTCGTCAGCCACAATCATGCCGCCAGAGCCCATAATCGAGCCAGCAGCGGTCAGTGATTCATAGTCAACAGGTGAATCAAGCATTGATGTTGGTAGACAACCACCTGAGGGGCCGCCTGTTTGCACTGCTTTAAACTGTTTGTCTTTGAGGATACCGCCGCCAATATCATAGATGATTTGACGCAAAGTGATGCCTAAAGGCACTTCAATAAGCCCGGTGCGCTCTACTTTGCCTACCAAGGCAAAGGTCTTTGTTCCCTTGCTTTTTTCCGAGCCATACTGGGCGTACCAGTCACCGCCTTTTTGTAAGATACGTGCTGCGTTTGCCCATGTTTCTACATTGTTGATGTTTGTTGGCTTGCCCCACAAGCCGGATATCGCTGGGAATGGTGGTCGTGCCCGAGGCATTCCCCGCTTACCTTCTATGGAGGCCATCAAAGCTGTTTCTTCGCCGCAGACAAAAGCACCAGCTCCCTCTTTGATCTTTATGTGGAAGCTGAAGCCAGAGCCGAGGATATTATTTCCAATAAAGCCATACTTCTCCATCTGTTGTAGAGCCAGCCTTAATCTTTCTAGGGCCAGGGGGTATTCGGCACGGCAGTAAATATAGCCTTGGTTTGCTCCTATGGTGTAAGCCCCGATAGCCATTCCTTCCAGAACTGAGTGAGGGTCACCTTCTAATAATGAGCGGTTCATGAAGGCGCCGGGGTCTCCTTCGTCAGCGTTACAGATAATGTATTTTTCCTCGCCAGGTGCTTTCCGACAGAAATCCCATTTTTGCCCTGTTGAAAAACCGGCGCCGCCTCTGCCGCGCAAACCTGATTTCTTGATCTCCTCAATAATCGCCTCTGGTGTCATCTTCAATGCCCTGACCAGACCGCTGTAGCCACCGTTCGCGATATAGTGATTTATGTTCTCGGGGTCGATGAGACCGCAATTGCGCAGGACTATGCGGACTTGTGGTTTAAGCACCGGCAGCTCGAATAGATTGGGAATACTGTCAACCTTCCCGTTGCCAATATAGCCCATAGCTAAGTCGGGACGAGGCTTGTCGTTCACTAGGTAATCATTGACAAGCTGGATTGCTGACTTGGGGGTCAAATCACCGTAAATGATTTGTGGACGCCCTGGTTTTACTATGCCGACCATAGGCTCGGCAAAACATAGCCCCATGCAGCCAACCTGAATGACAATAGCCTCAATGTTTTGCCGTCCAAGTTCTTCATTAATGGCTTTGAGGATGTCGAGAGCTCCGGCGGCACTCCCGCAGGTACCAGCACCAACTAGAATCCTGGGTTTATTGCTGGATTGTAATTTTTCCCACTCTGAGACAGCGTGGCTGTGAATTTTCTCGAAAGTCACGCTCCTACACCTTTGTCAATATTCAGATAGAATTTCCTTTGCCTTGGCGACTGTCATCCGACCATGAACGTCTTTGTCAATAACCACTACGGGAGCTAAAGCGCAGGAACCGAAGCAAGCTACTCTCTCTAAGCTGAATTTGTAGTCTTTAGTTGTGCCCCCAGACTCAACATCCAGCTCTCGCTTGACTTCATCCAGAATTCGCTCACCACCGCGGACGTGGCAGGCAGTACCCAGGCAGACCTTCACAGTGTGCTGGCCACGGCGAGAGAAATAGAACTGGGCATAAAAAGAGGCAACTCCAAAGACCTCGCTTTCCGACATTCGGGAGAATTTGGCTATCTGTGAAATCGCCTCTTTAGAGAGATAACCGAATTTTCCCTGAACCTTTTGCAGAACGGGAATTAATGCTCCCTTTTCTCCCTCGTACTCAGCCGCTATCTTGGCTAGTTCATCAGGCACTTGGCTCTCCGTAGACTTAGATAACCAAGTCGGCAGTGTAGCAAAAAAAGCATTTTTGGTCAACCCTTGTCCCAATGCGTTCATTTGTCATACATGTGAGCCCCGACACAATCGGGGCGTGACAATCTTGAGAGTGGCTTGGGGTGATGGTGAGCGGTGACAGGTGACAGGAAAGCACTTAGTGTCTTGTATTAGCAAGGGTATCCGACAACGTGTTATACTTATGATTTCGTTAGGAAAGCAAATGCAAGTGACAGAACGAAAACGCATTTTCGGGCTTAATCCCAACATTTTCTTCCTGGGACTGGTGAGTTTCCTCACCGATGTCAGCAGTGAGATGATTTTCACCCTCCTTCCCTTGTTTCTAGCTAATATCCTGGGAGCGGCTACTGTTATCATCGGTTTTGTCGAGGGAGTGGCTGAGAGCACAGCTTCTCTACTCAGGATTTTCAGTGGCTGGCTCAGCGATAGACTGGGCAAGCGTAAAGCCTTAGCTATTATCGGCTACGGATTGTCTACTGTGGCTAAGCCGTTTATGTATATAGCCACGACTTGGGGGTTGGTGTTGGGGGTGAGGTTTGCCGACAGGTTAGGCAAGGGGGTGCGCACTGCACCGCGTGATGCACTGGTAGCGGATTCCGTGTTGCCTGAGCAACGGGGCAAAGCTTTTGGGTTCCATCGAGCCATGGATACCACTGGCGCTGCTTTGGGGCTTGTTTTTGCCGCCATCGTTGTCTTCTTTCTCCAGAGAGGTACTCTAGAGCTGATTCGAGGCACTTACCAGTGGCTAGTATTGATTGGGATTATCCCGGCAGTGCTGGCATTGTTTATGTTCTTCTTTGTTCGCGAAGCCAGGAAAAGTTCAAGCGGGCAAAATGACTCCGACTCTAAAGTAAGTCCATCATCTTTTGATAGAAGCTCTTCAGGTACCAAAACTGGCTTTGACAATCGCTTTAAACTTTTTCTTGGCATCATGTTTCTGTTCACTTTGGGCAATTCCAGCGATGCCTTCCTTATTTTGCGGGCGCAAAATGTGGGCAATTGTGTCCTCTATATACTCTTGATGCTTATTCTGTTCAATGTTGTCTATGCAACTGTGTCAATACCTGCGGGGGTATTGTCTGATAAACTGGGGAGACGGCGGATAATAGTTCTGGGATGGTTGGTCTATGCTCTTACTTACCTTGGCTTTGCTCTGGCCTCATCTTCATGGCAGATATGGTTTCTTTTCGCCTTTTATGGTGTCTATTATGGGCTAGCCGAAGGTGTAGCTCGGGCCTTTGTCGCTGATTTAGTGCCTGAGGATAGGCGGGGTACAGCCTATGGTCTGTTCCATGGTATAGTCGGCATTACTCTCCTGCCGGCCAGTATAATCGCCGGCTGGCTATGGCAGGCATTCAATTCAGCTGCACCATTTTATTTCGGGGCTGGTCTAGCGTTTCTGGCGATGATTGGATTGCTAGCTCTGGTGTGTGAGTGATTTTATTCCAGTATCGTATTGTCTATGAGTCTTGTCTTGCCGAATCTAACTGCCAGAGAGGCTAGTGCCGGCTTGTCGATTTCAGTTAATTCTTCTAGGGTTTCGGCATCGGCAATGCTGACGTACTCGATCTTGGCCAGCGGCTCCTTGCTGATGAGAGAGGTCATTTTCTGGCGTATGGTCTCGGCGTTACTCTCGCCTTTTTCCCAGAGGTTCTGAGCCAGGGTAAGAGCCTTGAATAAGACAGTTGCTGCTTGGCGTTCCTGAGGATTGAGGTAAACGTTACGGCTGCTCATTGCCAGTCCATCGTTTTCCCGAACAGTTGCCGCCACTATTACTTCCAGATTCATATTTAGGTCAGCCACCATCTTCTTGATGACCAATGCTTGCTGGGCATCTTTCTGGCCGAAATAGGCCCGGGTGGGTTCGACAATGTTGAATAACTTGGCAACCACAGTAGCTACACCTCTGAAGTGTCCAGGGCGGCAGCTTCCCTCAAGCCGGTCGGTGACTTTTTCCACTTCCACCCAGCTACGGTATCCTTCGGGATATATCTCTTTGTCTGATGGCATAAAGACGATGTCGGTCCTTTCTTTTTCTAATAGAGCGAGGTCACGTTCTGTATCGCGGGGATAGGTTCTAAAATCCTCTTTGGGACCGAATTGGGTGGGGTTAACGAAGATGCTGACTATGATTACCGAGTTCTCATCTTGAGCTTGCTTGACCAAAGCTAAATGCCCGTCGTGAAGATAGCCCATGGTGGGGACAAAGCCTACTGAGCCGAAGCTTTTCATCCTCAAGGCTTTCATTTCAGCGATGGTTTTGGCTATTTGCATGTTTTTTTCAGGTACGAGCCAACTCTTCGAGCAAGCTCTCATCCATGGTGGAGCTGTGTTCGGCGGTAGGGAATTTACCCGCTTTGACTTCAGCAATATAGTCGGCGAGGGCAGCTCTGATTAAGCCTGCTAGCTTGGCATACTGCTTGGCATGCTTGGGGACGAAATCAGAAAATAGGCCCAAGAGGTCAGGGATGACCTGCACTTGGCCATCACAATCAGGACCGGCTCCGATGCCAATGGTGGGGATGCTCAGCTTCTGGGTGATTAGATTAGAAAGCGGCGCTGGCACTAATTCGAGTACAACGGCAAAGGCGCCAGCTTGTTCCAAGGCTCGAGCATCTTTCAATAGTTGCTCAGCAATCTCCGGAGTTTTGCCTTGAACTTTGTAACCGCCAAGCTGGTGGATAGATTGTGGAGTTAGCCCGATATGTCCCATGACAGGAATTCCGCATTCTACAATTCGCTTTACTGTCTCGGCAACAGTTACCCCGCCTTCCAGTTTGACTGCTTGAGCTCCTCCCTCCTGAATAAACCGTGCTGCATTGCGTAAGGCATCGGAAATATTTGTGTGGTATGTCATAAACGGCATGTCACCTATCACCAGCGCTTTTTTGGTGCCTCTAACTACAGCCTTGGTGTGGTGAATCATCTCGTCCATAGTCACGGGAATTGTTGATTCATAGCCTAGCAGCACCATGCCCAGGCTGTCACCAACTAAAATCAATGGTATGCCCGCCTCGTCCACCAGTTTCGCTGTGGAATAGTCATAAGAAGTGAGCATGACTATCTTTTCTTTCTTCGCTTTCATTTCCTTTATTTCACTGATGGTAACACGCATTGTCCGTACCTCTCCTTTAATAAAGCCTTTTTTACAGCGTTGATATTAAATCCTTCGCCCAATCTTTTTCGCCTTTGGTGTCCACGATTCGGTTTTCTGAATCTACGTAGACCAATCTGGGGGTTGAAGTAATAGCTTCATTCTCAGGCACTACATGGTAAGACAAAATAATTACAATATCCCCCTTAGCCACGAGTCTGGCAGCAGCACCGTTGAGACAAATCTCTCCTGAGCCTCGTTCACCTTCAATCACGTAGGTGTGGAATCTGGCGCCGTTATTGATGTTCAATACGTCAACTTTTTCGTAAGAGAGTAAATCGGCTGCGTCCATCAAATCCTTATCAATAGTTATGCTGCCCTCATAGTCCACGTTGCAGTTTGTAACTCGAGCCCGATGGATTTTGCTTTTAAGCATTGTTCTCATCTTTACTGCCCTCTCGTCTTTTAGTTTATTTTTAAATGTAGTGCGAGGCTTTAGCCTCGGCTTGGCGACCCTAAAGGGTCGCACTACAAAGGTATTGCTTGTTTAGCTGATTTTAATAAATCTTGTAGCTCTTCTGCTCTTTTCGAATCGATTTTCCCTTTGGCTAAGGCAATCGGGATGGTCTGTAAGCCGAGTTCCTTGTACATCTCGAACAAAGTCGGCGTCTTCTTTTCTAATGCATCGAGATGCTTTTCGATGGTGCCCAGGTCACCTCGGGCAATTGGGCCGGTGAGGCAGTTGGGTAAACCGACGTTTCCGATATTGCTCAGCGTCCCCTGTAGTAGCGGCATAAGGGCTTTGGTCGCTTGTGCTGGTGACGCCCCAAAGGTTTGCCATAAGTCTGTAGCTAGCTTGACCAGAGTTACCAGATAGTTGCAGGCGAAGACTGCTGCTGCATGATATAGCACCTTGTCACCGGCCTTGAGGACTACCCAGTCGCCTTCCAATGCAGTAGCCATTTCCTTGAGTATACTAAGGAGTGGTTCTTCGGCTTCGACAGCGAAGGTGGAGCCCGGGATATTCTCTATTGCCTGGTCAACGCTGGCGAAAGTTTGCAAGGGGTGGAAGCAGCCTACGTTGGCTCCACGTTGCCTTGCCGGTTCCAGAATGTCAATGGAGTGGGCACCGCTGCAATGAACCACATTTTGCTCTTTAAGCCATTGAACCTCAGTGGCCACCTTGGGGATGGTGTCGTCAGGAGTGGTGATGAAAACAAGATGGGCTGTATTAGCCACCTCTTGAGCTCCATTGTAAACCTGGCAACCGCTTATCTTTCCAGCCAGCTTCTCTGCTGAAGTTAAGCTCCGACTGGATACAGCGTTTACTTGATATCCGTGCTGGTTAAGCCTTACAGCTAGAGCTGTGCCTGTTGTCCCGGCACCTATAAAACCTATTTTTGGTGTATTCTCTCTCTTCACTTCACGTCCTTTATTGCCGGTATTCCAGCAAGTGTTTCCGCTTGGTGCACTGCTCTGACAATGGCATTAGACATCACCTCAGCAGCCACGGAACCGAGAATTGTGATATCGGTTATCTTGTCACCCAGAGAAAGAGCGAATATAGTATCGCCATCATGCATAGTATGGCTTGGGTTAATGGCCCGAGCTATGCCGTCCTGTGCCATCTGTGCCAGCTTATTTGCCTGCTCTTTAGTTAAGCAAGCATTAGTTACTACTACGCCCAGGGTGGTATTACTGGGCAGCGGGTTCTGTCTGTAGCTATAAGTGCCCCCGGTTAGCAGTTCGACTGTGTTGAGGAAGCCGTTGTTGTCTGGATTACGAGGTCCAGCCAGGATTTCCCCCGTTTTGGGGTCGATAATATCTCCCACGGCGTTGACCACGACTAGGGCAGCGACGATTATGTCGCCGCTTATTTTGAGGCTGGCTGTGCCTAGGCCGCTCTTGGTAGCCTTTTCTATGCCTAGAGCTTTGCCTACTGTGGCGCCGGTGCCGGCACCAACACAGCCCTCAGTCACTGCCTTATCACTGGCGGCCAGGCAGGCTTTATAGCCCTCTTCAATCCCGGGTCTGACCCTGGGGTTGCCGATACTTAAATCGAAAATAATGCCTGCGGGTACAATAGGTACTTTGGCTACGAGAGTATCATAACCGAAGTCTCGCTCTTCGAGGTATCGCATGACACCCCCAGCAGCATCCAGTCCAAAAGCACTGCCACCGCTGAGCAGGATAGCATGAACTCTTTCCACTAGGTTCATCGGCCGGAGCAGTTCAGTTTCTCTGGTTCCGGGGGCTGAGCCTCGCACGTCAGCTCCGGCTACAGCGCCTGTCTCACAAAGAATCACCGTGCAGCCAGTGACTGCCTTCTTGTCTGTATAATGTCCGACTTTTATCCCCGGTACATCGGTTATTGCGTTATACATGGTCCGTAAAAATAGAGCCTTCCCAGCAATGCCGAGAAGACTCAACAGACGCTGTCCTTATTTTTCCCGTCTCGGTCATTGCTGATCCAAGCGGCCCTTATTATTCCTTTTGGATAGCTCACCGCCCTATAGGTCGATGGCAATTATGATGATAAAGAATTTCTCTCGCTTTGTCAATAGCACCACGTGGTGTTCCACGTGGTGCCTGTACTTTGGCATAAGGCAAAAAATAAAAAGTAGAGCGGCGATTTGGGTCGCCGCTCTACTTGGGGGAGGATGGAGGGCAGAAGGAGGGCAGGGGAATGGCTAGTGGGGCATCCTAGCATGGGAGGGGGGCATTGGTTGGGCAGAGGGATAATGCGACGTACGACGGAGGAAGGATGGGACATCGAGGCTATCTTCGGCGACGCCTCGTAGTAGGCGACGCAATTCGGCCTCAGTAGGCACCCCGGCTCCATATTGAGCAGTGAAACCGGTGGCAATGATGGTAATTTGGACTTCAGCCTCCATTTGTGGGTTGAAGACGACTCCGAAGATGATGTTTGCATCTGGGTCAACTGCTTGAGCGATAACCTCAGCAGCCTCATTGCACTCGAAGAGAGTGAGGTCACTGCCGCCGGTGACGTTGAATAGTACTCCCTTGGAGCCATTTATGGAAACATCAAGCAATGGGCTAGCGAGAGCCGCGCGAGCAGCCTCGACTGCTCGGTTCTGGCCGGAGCCTCGACCTACTGACATCCAGGCAGGTCCAGCGTTCTTCATTATTGACCTGATATCAGCAAAGTCGAGGTTGATTAATCCAGGAACGGTCACTACTTCCGCAATGGCTTGAACTGCTAGCCTGAGTACATCATCAGCTAACCTGAAGGCATTGTCAACGGTGGTTTTGGCATCACAGAGCTCAAGAAGGCGGTCATTGGGGATGATAACCAAAGTATCTACTTTGTCACATAGTTGCAAGACACCTTCCTCGGCTACTTTATTCCGTCGAGTGCCTTCAAAGCTAAAGGGCTTGGTTACGATGCCGATAGTTAAGGCACCGCTCTGTCTGGATACATCAGCAACAATCGGTATGCCACCAGTGCCAGTGCCACCACCCATTCCGGCGGTGACAAAAATCATATCGGCACCGGAAACCACCTCTTGGATTGTCTGGCGGCTCTCTTCAGCTGCTCCGGCACCGACAGTGTGGTCGCCGCCGGCACCTAAACCTCGGGTTAGCTTTTCGCCTAATTGTACACGTACCGGAGCTTCGGACAACGCTAGAGCCTGAGCATCGGTGTTCATGGTGATGAATTCTACCCCTTTAATGTTTTCACGAACCATCCGAGTTATGGCGTTGGAACCACCACCACCGATACCTATAGCTCTAATGCGAGCTGGTGCATTTGAAAATGTTGATTTTGCCATTTTTATTACCTCCTTCGTTCTGCTCTTTATTTTTCAGACGCTTTAGACACCGAAGAATTTCTTTAGTGCGGACATGAAACCGTCGAAGACACCATTGCCATTTTTCTTCTTGGCTTCCCAGGTCGGTCTACCGTGATTTCTCGTTCCCCAGAGGAGAAGCCCAACTCCGGTGGAGTGAGCCGGGTCATGGAGGATATCGGTAATGCCGTAAACCCCCATAGGCTCACCGATCCGCGTCTGGACGCGAATTGTCTGCCGGGATAAGGCTTCCAGCCCAGCTAAATTGGAGCAGCCTCCGGTGAGCACAAGGCCGGCTGGCGCCAATGAGGCGTAATTGGAGTCGGGCATTTCAAGGAGAATGAGCCTCAGCAATTCCTCCATGCGGACTTTGATGATATTGCATAAGTCACGGTAGGAAACGCTATGCCCATCTTCAACGCTCAGAGTGGATTCCTGGCTTTTGGTGAGCACCTCGGGATAAACATTCCCGTACTTCTTTTTCATAGCCTCAGCGATTTCAAAGGGTAAGCCCAAACCTATTGAGAGATCACTGGTGACCTGATATCCGGCCACCGGGATGATTGAAGTATGGTAGATGCTGCCGTCTTTAAATACGGCTATATCAGTGGTACCGCCACCGAGATCAGCCAGTATGATTCCTACCTCTCTCTCTTCTGGCGTCAATACAGCTTCGCCGCTGGCGAGCGGCTCCAAAATTAGGTCTTGGATTTCAACTCCAACACTCCGGATGCATTTGACCAAATTTTGGACTGATGAAATGGCAGCGGTGATGATATGGGTTTCCACATCTAGCCTGAAACCATGCATGCCTACCGGATTCTTAATCCTTTCTTGATTGTCTAATGTATAACCGCGAGGTATGGCATGGAGTATTCTTCTGTCATCGGGGAGATTAACTTGGCGGGCGGAATCTAGGACTCGCTTCAGGTCGTCAGAGCGAACCAAGCGGTCATTGCGGGGTATGGCAACCACGCCATGGCTGTTGAGTGAGCTTATATGCCTGCCAGTGACGCCTATATAAGCGGACTCCACTTTTAGTCCGCTTGCTTGCTCGGCTCGCCTTACTGATTCGGCAACTGATTCCCTGGCTTCTTCAACGTTGACTACCATACCTTTGTGCATGCCATGTGATGGCACAAGACCGACTCCCAAGACCTGGATGTTCCCTCCTGAATCCAGTGTGCCAATAATAGTGCATATCTTGGTTGTGCCAACATCAATAGCTGAAATAATCTTCTTCATCGTTGTTTCCCTCCTTTGATTTTATTTTTTGATTTGTCTCTTATAACTCAGTTTTCTTAATTAATGACGTTCAGCTACTCTGAGCTTGGCGCTACGACTGCGAGGATTAGATTTTGTTTCGTTCAGGGATGGTGCGACAACCTTCCTTGATATTATTTTTAACCTCGGCGTATGTCCACACTGGCAGACTGGAGCACTTGGCGGGCAGAGACACCCCTTGGTTTCACGCGTCATGAATTGCTTGACTAAGCGGTCTTCTAACGAATGGTAGCTGATAACTACCAGTCTGCCTCCATGGTCGAGACAATTAATTGTTTGCTTTAAGGCTGTGGCTAGGTTTTCTAATTCACGATTGACGGCGATGCGTAGAGCTAGAAAGGTCTTGGTGGCTGGGTGGATTCTACCTCGTCGGCTGCCGATCGCTTTTTCTATTATGCGCGCTAGTTGTAAGGTGCTGCTTATGGGGCGGCTTTTTGTGATATACCGGGCTATCCGTTGGCTATGACGCTCTTCACCATAAGTCCTGATGAGTTGGCCCAGTTTGTCTTCAGGGAAAGTATTGACGATATTGTCGGCAGTTAATTCTTGAGTTGGATTAAAACGCATATCCAGCGGGCCTTCACGCTGGAAACTGAAGCCGCGTTCGGCGATATCGAGCTGCATCGAAGAGATGCCAAGGTCGAAAAGGATTCCGTGGACGGGAAAGAAATTGTTTTCTCTACAGATGTTCTCTAGATTAGCGAAGTTATCATTTACTATAATGGTTGAATCAGTGTATTTTGCTAGCCTGGTCCTGGCTATCTCAATGGCTTCAGGGTCAGCGTCAATGCCTAGAAGTTGACCATTAGGCTGAATCATTTCCAGAATTGCTTTGGCATGACCACCTGAGCCGAGAGTGCAGTCAACATAGTGTTTCCCAGGTTGGACTTGTAGTGCCTCCAAGGTTTCATTAAATAGCACCGGCGTATGAATTGGTAGAGTCATAGTTAAACTCATTGCTGTGCCTCAAGGCTCTCTATGATTTGCCACACTTGCTCTTCAGTTGCTGCCTTTTCCGAATTCCACAGACTGGGGTTCCATACTTCAATATAGTTGTTAAGACCGACTACAATGGCAGTGTCGCCTATTTCAGCATAATTGCGTAGTAGTGATGGTAAGGCTATCCTTCCTTGGCCATCGAGCGAAAGGCTAAAAGCTGTACCAAAGATACTACGGTTCAATTTCCTTATTTTGCTTGATGGCACGGCCCGAGGGGCCAGAGTATCAGCCAATTTGTGCCATTCGGCAGCTGGGTAGACGACAATGCATTTTTCTGCCCCTTTGGTAAGCATTAACTCTGCCCCCAGCTCTGGTCTGAACTTAGGCGGCAGAGGCAATCTACCTTTACTATCAACTTTATATTCGTATTCGCCGAGGAACATATCTACCTCGAGCTAGTGTTTAGGCCAGTGCAGCCTCCCTCTCTAGCTGCCTTTCCAATATTCTTATTTCATTCCAATCTAAATTAGCTAACTCTTCGATGTATTTCTGTGTTTGTGTGTCGCTGGTTAGTGAGTAGGTGATAAGGCCGTTGCCATCCTGCTGTTCTTGGAGTATGCCTTTAGCGATTAAGGACCTGATTGCCTCTCTCAGGTTGATCTTCGCAGTATCTAGGGCGCAAGCGATGGTGTAGAGGCTTAATTTTGCTCGAGGATGACGCGCCCAAAAGCGGATCAATTGGAGTTCGATGTTACTGCGACTATTCTCTTTCAAGAAATGAAACAACCTGTTGTTTGCGGCTCGATATTGAACACAATCAATTACCATGGCAGTTCCTCCTTTTACCACTTTTCACCACTTTCTCCCATTATAGTACACATTTCACCTACTTTGTCAATACCTTTCCCCCTCAATTTCCACACTTTTTGCCAAAATTTTTCGTTTACCCAAAATAACATGCCGCTACTTTTTCAATGGATAGTGTTTCTGATTGGTCTGTGGTCAATATGTTGTGGCTTCAAAATATGTAGTGCTTGACCTTGTCTGGTACCAAAGTCCTGGTCTGTTCTGTCGTTTTGAGCTTTGGTTGTAGTATGGTAAAATATGCAGATGTTAACTGCTGGCGTACTTGTTATTAGTGATAAAGGTTCGCGGGCTGAGCGGCGGGATGAGAGTGGACAGGTCGCCCGCGAATTTATTATTCAGCTGGGACTTGAGGTAACAAAGTACGAGATTGTGCCTGATGAGGTGGAGATTATTTCTGCCAAGCTCAAAACTTGGGCTGATATAGATGGACTTGACCTTGTTGTGACCAGTGGTGGGACAGGATTGTCTCTTAGAGATGTCACGCCGGAGGCAACGCTTGCAGTTGTTGATAAAGTCATTCCGGGCTTAACTGAAGCTATGAGAATGGAGACGATGAATAGAAAACCCGAGGCGATACTCAGTCGCGCTGTCGCAGGCAGCCGCGGCAAGTGCCTTATTATCAATCTCCCCGGTAGTCCCAAGGGAGTAAAGGAATGCCTTGAGGTTATTCTACCTGTTTTACCTCACGCCTTGGAGATTCTTGGCGGCAGGGCAGTCGAATGTGGCCATGGTGGAGATAGTTGAATGCGTATTGATATCTTAACCCTGTTTCCCCAGATGTTTGATGGCTTCCTCAGTTGTAGCATTATCGGGAGAGCTAGAGAGCGTGACATAGTTGATGTTCGACTTCATGATATTCGTGCTTATACCCATGACAAACATCATATTGTGGATGAGTATCCCTATGGTGGTGGGGCTGGGATGGTGCTCAAGCCGGAGCCCATCTTTGAAGCTGTGGAGGCTGTCAAAGAGGAACTCGGACTATCATCGGTACCTACTGTTTTGCTTAGTCCGCAGGGACGGCTTCTTAATCATGAGATTGCACGGCAGCTCGCTCATTGTCAGCATCTTATTTTGATATGTGGCCATTATGAAGGTATTGATGAGAGGGTAGCCGAGCATTTAGCTACTGATGAGATTAGCATTGGCGACTATTTGCTCAGTGGTGGTGAAGTTGCAGCCATGGTAGTGGTGGATTGTGTGGTTAGATTGTTGCCTGGAGTACTCGGCTCAGAGACGTCGCTAGTTGAAGATTCGCACACTTACGGGCTACTGGAATACCCGCAATATACTCGTCCAGCGATATATCGTGGCTGGTCGGTGCCGTCAGTTTTGCTTTCTGGAAATCATGGTGAAATTGCTCAGTGGCGGCGACAGCAGAGCCTATTACGGACTATAAAACGACGTCCAGACCTTATAGAAAAAGCCGCTCTTTCCGATGAGGATAAGAGGCTGCTTAGTGAGGCCTTTGAAATCAAGTCATAGAAGGGACCTAATTGAAAATGAGTGTCAACTCTACTAACCAAGTTAAAGCAAATCCTAACATGCCTCAAATCAGCCCCGGTGACACGGTGAGGGTTAGCTTTAAGGTGAAAGAAGCTAATCGGGAGCGAGTTCAGACTTTGCTTGGGTTGGTGGTCAGGATTAGGAAGGGGAGTGGTGGCGGTAAGTTTACAGTTAGACGGGTCACTTATGGGGTGGGAGTGGAGCACACCTTTCCTTTTGCCTCCCCGTTTTTGGAGAAGGTTGAGGTGGTGCGACACGGCAAGGTTCGTCGTGCAAAGCTCTACTATATACGCCGACTCAGCGCTAAAGAGGCACGTCTTAAGGAAAGACGGGAGAGGATGGTGGAAAAACTTGCTGTCGAGGGGGCTATAGATGAGGAGGGTGGAATTGAGGAGGCTGTCTCTGAGGAGCTTGGGGAAGTTGCACTTGAGGAAGCTGAAAAAGTGGAATGAAATATGCGGAAGTGGCGGTCAATTCACCAATTGCCCAACGCCGTAGCTTTTGCTACTCAATACCTCCTGAACTAAAGGTTGACCTTGGTCAAGCCGTCTGGGTGCCTTTCGGTTCGAAGACTCTTCAAGGCATTGTTGTAGGGTTAAGCGATTTTCCTTCGTTTGAGGTCACTAAAGAAATCAGTAGCCTTGTTGCTCCTCCTTCTTTACTGTCTCCAGCCCAAGTAGACATTGCTCTATGGATAAGTAAATATTATCTTTCCCCCCTTTTTGATGCGGTGTCTTTGATGTTGCCTCCCGGATTTGAGCGACGATTGGGTACCTTTTTGCAACTCCTGCCAAATCCATTTGAACTATCACAGCTTAGTCTTGAGCAGAGGCAGGTTATGCGTCTTCTTGAAAATAGGGATAAAGTCAAATTGAAGGAGTTGGAGCGAAAATTTGGGAAAAAGAAAGTTGCGCTGGTTGCTCAACAGCTCGTGCGGCGTGGGCTAGTGGTGAAGAGCCAACAGTTGGAGGAAACTAAAGTAAAGCCGAAGCTAACGACTTATTTGAAGCTCCAGATTGACCCAGATGAGGCTGAAGTAGAGATTATTCGACTCAAGAAAGCTAGAGCTCATAGACAAGCAGCAGCCCTTGACTTCCTAATTAAGCAGCCTCAGCCGGTTCCTCTAGCCGAACTTAGAAGGTTTATTGCTTGCCCGCGGGCAGTGCTCGAGTCTTTAAGGAATCGTGGCTTGGTCTCTATGGTTGCGATTGAGGTCAAGCGTGACCCTTTAGCTCACCTCAGGATTATGCCAACATTGTCACCTAATCTCACCCCATCTCAGGAAACAGCATGGCGGCGGATTCAAAGCTGTATGTATCAGCGAGGCTCGAGCCAGTCGCCGCTAGTGTTTCTACTTCATGGTGTTACGGGTAGTGGTAAGACAGAAGTTTATCTTCGAGCTTTGGCTGAATGTGTGGCTCAGGGTAAGCGAGGTATTTGTCTTGTTCCAGAAATCGCGCTAACCCCACAGACGATAGAACGTTTTGCTTCTCGCTTTCCAGGTCGTGTGGCCGTGCTCCACAGCGGGCTGTCTTTAGGTGAGCAGTTTGACGAGTGGCATAGGATAAGGGAAGGCGGATGTGATGTAGTTATCGGTCCGAGGAGTGCCCTTTTTGCACCTCAGCCAGACCTTGGTCTGGTTGTTATTGATGAAGAGCATGAATGGACCTACAAGCAGTCTGACAAGTCACCGCGATACCATGCCCGGGATGTAGCTATTAAATTGGCTGAACTTAGCGGTGCTATAGTTATTCTGGGCAGTGCCACACCTGACGTGGAGACTTTTTATAAGGCGCAGCAGGGGGAATATCAGCTTATTGAACTCAAAGAGCGAATCACGCCTTGGGGACCTTCACCTTTACCTGAAGTTGAGATTGTGGACTTAAGAGATGAGCTTAAATCTGGGAACAGAAGCCTGTTTAGTCGTTCTCTAAGTGGGGCGATGGCTGATGCCTTGGCTAATCATGAGCAGGTGATTTTGTTTCTCAATCGGCGTGGCATGTCCACCTTTGTTCAATGTCGAGTTTGTGGCTTTGTTTTTGGCTGTCCACATTGCTCAGCAGCTCTTACATATCACTCGGCAACAGAAAAATTGATTTGTCATCATTGCCGTTACACCATTGTATTACCTGTGGTTTGTCCCGTATGTCTTAGCCATCGGCTCAAATTCATGGGCATTGGTACACAAAGAGTGGAGGATGAAGTTAGACATTTTTTCCCACAAGCCCGCACTCTCCGCTGGGATAAAGATGTTACTTCCAGTCGGCGAGCCCATGAGGAACTCCTGGATAAATTTCGGTCTCATGAGGCTGACATACTGATAGGCACTCAGATGGTGGCTAAGGGGCTAGACTTGCCTCAGGTAACGTTAGCCGGGGTGATAAGTGCTGACACTGGGTTGAATTTCCCTGACTTCCGGGCAGGGGAACGTACCTTTCAACTTTTATGCCAAGTGGCCGGAAGAGCAGGGCGTGGCTTTACACCAGGCAGGGTCATTATTCAGACTTATAGCCCGGAGCATTATGCTATCCAAACAGCATCAAAGCATGATTATCTGGCCTTTTATATGCAGGAGATAGACTATCGTCGTAAGTTTAGTTACCCGCCTTTCAGTCGTTTAGCCCGTCTCACTTTTAGTCATACTAATGAAATCGCTTGTCACAGAGAGGCACAGAGGGTTAGGCGTTTGCTTTCTGCTGAAGTGGACAGGCAGGGCATCCCTGACTTTAGGTTGATTGGGCCAGCACCGGCTTTTGTCCCCCGAGTTCGGGGACATTATCAGTGGCAGATAATCCTCTGTGGGATTGACTTGGTTGACTTTTTAGATGACATAGCTTTGCCTAGAGGCTGGGTTGTAGACATTGACCCAGTCGGTATGGTTTAATGAGTCGTTAAAATGGCAGTTCGTCCCATTCGTTTTGTGCCAGACCCTGTACTCAGGCAAAAAGCTAAAAAGGTAACCAGTATTGACAGCTCTATCCAGCGACTTGTTGATGACATGATAGAGACTATGCGAGCGGTTTCCGGAGTTGGCCTGGCTGCGCCTCAGGTAGGCGTGCCGCTCAGAGTAGCTGTGATTGAGATACCAGGCGGTGAAGTCATCGTTTTAATCAATCCCGAGGTAATCAAAAGAGAAGGTGAACGTGTGGTAGAAGAAGCTTGTTTAAGTGTTCCTGGTTATAGAGGAGAGATTAAGCGTTCGGCTTGGGTTAAGGTCAAAGCACGTGACAGACATGGCAGGAATGTCCGCCTTAAGGGTGAGGAGCTTCTAGCTCAGGCTTTGGAGCATGAAATAGACCATCTCGACGGTACCTTGTATATCGACCGTGTTGAGAGTCCAGATAAATTACAGAAATTGGTGTCTGAACCAAGCCAGGAAGAGCTTTAGGCTTAGCGTGGGTGGTCTATCCTTGCCACTCCATCTCAACAACAAATCTGCCAGTTAGTCCTTCCAGCTCCACATTGTAAAAACCAGGTGTGGTTTTGATTATGTTGAAGGCTACTCGCCGGCTCTCGCCTGGTCCCAAGCTAACCTCTTCAACGCTTTCGGTGACACCCTTCAATTTCAGTACCAGACTGTAATCGCCGCTGATTTCGCCATTGTTAGTTACTATAGCGCTGATAGTGATATTTTCCCCCTGTTTCACACGCTCGGGTGCTATAAGTAAATTGCTCACGGAGAAATTCGCTGGGACTAGAGGTATGACAATAAATGTTCCACCCAAGCCGTCTAGTTCTGTGTAGTAATCTCCACCGATATCCTTAATTACGGTGAAAGTTGTTGACTGGCTTCCCCCTGGGGGCAAGGCTAGTTCGGTTATGTTTTCAACCAATCCGTTGATTCGTAACACCACGCTATATCTACCTGCCTCCGAGCCATTGTTAGATACTATGGCGCTGATGGTTATGGGTTCCCCTGCTTTTACCTGATTTGGTGTGATGGTTAGGTTGCTCACAGAGAAAATCGCTCTTCCTGAATATGATGGATATGGGGTTGTTGGCCCTGGTGTTGGAAATTGGCCAGGCGTCGGAAACGGACCAGGCGCTGGATATGCTCCTGTACTGGGAAACATTCCTGGAGTTGGGGTTGGTATTGTAGTTGGATATCCAGTTGGTGGCATAGTCGGTCCTGGACCTGAGAAGGGAGTTGGTATAGGTGTTGGGGCCTGTGCATCTAGTGCTCCTGGCCTTCCTGCCCTTTTGGCTTCTGGGACTGCTGCAGGTTGCTTCTTCCGGGATGGCATAGCAACAAGCACGATAACGAGCAAGAGCAATACACCCATTATGATGCCAATAGCTATCCATAACCATGTAGGGAATATAGCCCAGAAGGATGCTTCTTTTACAGTGAAGTCTCTGGTTGAGCCGTTTAAGTCCGCTGTGTGAAGTCCCGGTGTATTTGCTGTAACCGTGAATTCTACAGTTTCACTAGCTCCCGCAGCCAAGGTTATCTCCTTGGTGTCTATAACTCGGTCGTCTATTTTCAAGGTTAAGGTAAAAGCGTCTTCTTCATCTCCTTTGTTTTTTACTGTAGCAGTGATGGTTATGGTATCTCCTACCTTGGTGGATTCTGGGCTAATGGTTAAGTTGGTCACCTCAAGCTCAGCTTGTGCGTTGATCGGAGTAGTAATAGTTAAGACAAGAACTAATGTCAAAGTCGCTATCAACAGCCGAAGTAATTTTCTCACTCTTGCCTCCTGTGGTCCTCTTAAGCTTAAAAGATACCTAATACTCTACGCCAAAATCAACTATAAATCAATAGGCTTGTGTGGTGAAGCCAGTTGGTGATGCTGATTCGATATGGATAAGAAGTGGCAGGAGTTTGGTTCAGGCAGTAGCCAATTTTTTAAGAGGCAGGGCAAAGGTAAAAGTATTGCCTTGTTCGCATTTCATCCACATCGTACCGCCATGAAGCTCTACCAGATGCTTACATAAAGCTAGACCTAAGCCTAATCCTGGGGCGTCCTTTTCATTCTCATTCTTCAGCCGGTAACAAGCCTGGAAGACTTGGTGTTGCTCCTCCGATAGTATGCTCGGGCCACTATCTCGAATCTCGATGACTATGAAACTGCCCTTGCTGCTTGCTGATAAAGATATGCTGCCACCATCTGGAGTGAACTTTACGGCATTGGACAGGAGATGTAGCAGAATCTGTTCTATCCTTATAGGGTCAGCAGTGATTTCAGGGAGGTGTGGTGTCACGTTCAAAGTTAAAGATTGGTCTCGGCTATGAACTATCGGCAATATTTGGTCAGCTACTTTGTGAGCGATGACATCAATGTCAGTCGGCCCTAGCGCCAAATGAAAACCTTCAACTGTCTGCTCTCTTTGTGGGCTAGCTGCGTTTTTCATGAAATTAGTTTGCCCCTTTGTCTATTAGCGAGTTTGTCTTTCCAAAGTTCATCAAATTGTTTAAAGGTTAAATCTAGTATAGATTTTCTAACACATTATCAAGTCACCTTTTTGATGTCAATACCTCTGCTGGATTTTTCGTATTTGATGCTGAGTGATAGGACTAAATTCTCATCTTGGTTTATGACTATTGTTTGATGCCTTAGAAGAAGGTTTCGTTCCCATGAACGGCCAGTAATGAGATGCTCCGAGGCTCCTTACAGTTGTTAGCAAGGGGTTTTAGGTGAGACGGCTGGTTTCATGGTTACTACCTGCCACATTTTACCCATAACCTCTCGCCATCAGTTATAAACTCTATAGTCCCGTGAGTTGAAGTTAGATAGACTCTGTCTCCCAACAGTTCGGCTAGCCGGTTTATTATTTTGGTGCTAGGGAGGCCAAATCTGTTTGCAGTTCCAACTGAGATAACTGCTACTTCAGGGTTAGCCACAGCCAGAAATTCTTTGGAAGTAGAAGTCTGGCTGCCATGGTGGGCAACTTTTAATACTGTGCTCTTAAGGTTGGCTCGCTGGGCAATGAGGTACCATTCAGCCTCTTGGCCGATGTCAGCGGTGAGCAAGAAGCTTACCTTGTTCCAGCTCAGGCGCAGCACCAGGCCGTTGTTGTCTATATCGTCTGAAGTGTCCTGAAGCAAAGGCGATGGAGGATGGAGCACCTCCAGCTTTATCCCGTCTCCAAGTTCGGTCTTTTGCCCGGCGTGAGCTATTTTATGCTCAATTTCTTTATCCTCAACTAGGTCGCGCCAGTGTTGATAAGTACTTGAACTATAGGTTATCTCTGGCTCGATTATATGTGACACTTTGTATTTCTGGAGCACTTCTATTAGGCCGGTGAGATGGTCAGCTTGAGGTTGAGTTAGGACTACCAAGTCGATAGTTCTATCCCAGAATGGCAATCTCTTGCCCAACTCCAGGCTTATCGATTGTGGGCTTGGCCCACCATCTATGAGGATGTGTTGGTGGCTTGGTGTTTGAACCAGGATGGCATCTCCTTGCCCGACATCGAGTATGCTCACATGTAGCTTGTCATCAGGCATGTTCAAGACAGCTACCCAAACGAGGATAGTTGTGACTAGAAGCGGTGAGATAACCCATTTCTTGGGGAGCTTGGTGGTGTACTCTACGCTTTTGCTAACTGAATGGCTGATTTTGGAAATTGCACGGGAAAGAAAGTCGGCTAATTGAATTCGGTAGTTTATAGCTGTTATAACTGTGGCCAATAAGGCATAGTAGAGCCATATTTGCCAGATGTGGATGCTGCCGAGTTTGGCAGATGAGAAGGGCAAAGCATCGAAGGCTTGCACTACGAAAATAAAGTAGCTGAGGAAAAGCCAGGCTATCCAACCTAGAATTTGCGCTAGTAACGGTGCAAAAAGGCCGGCTGTACCAACTAGTGCTGTAGTGATAATAATTCCTGGCAGGGCCAGCAAAGCAAAGAAAGTAGCCGGGAGTCCGACGAAGGAAATGGTGCCAAAGTAGTAGGCGATGACAGGCCAGGTAGCTAGTATAGCAGACAGGGTGACGGCAAAACTATCAATAACGATATTAGACAAGGATGTCAGAGCCCCTTCCTTTCCTACAGCAGCGGTTACTCCTTTTCTGCCCCAGGCTTGGAGATAGGGAGAGAAGAAAATGAGCCCTGCCATAGCCAGGAAGCTTAACTGGAAGCTGGCATCCCATAAAACCTGAAGCTCAATTCCTACCATCATCGCTGCCGCGAAGGCAAGTGCCGTTGACGCGGTACGCTGTCTGCCCAAGAATTCGGCTAGGAGGAACATGCTTCCCATTATTGCACCGCGGACTACGGGCGGACGCATGCTCGTAACCAGAGCATATAGCCATATGGCTAGAAAAGCCAGCCAGATATAGATGTAGTAGCGTCTTCCGAAAAGCCAGATTCCGATGCTGAGGGAAATGCCAATTATAATACTGAGATGCAGGCCTGAGATAGCCAACAGATGGGCAGTTCCAGTCCTGGAAAAAGCTTCTTGTAGAGAATATGGTATATTGCTTCTTAATCCGAGTAACATACCTTGAGCTAGCGAAGCCCGTGGTTCAGGCAGAGCAAGAGACAGGCTTTGGGAGAGGCGGTTTCTTAATGAGTAAATCCAGGCTAACGGCTTGAAACCTTTGCCTGTATCGAGTATTTCTATTTCGGGGTAATTTACAACCGAATAAACGCCTTGCCGCGCTAGGTAGTCTTTGTAGTCGAAATCATCGAATTGGGGTGGTGTTTCCAACTTGCCGGTTAGTTTCAGTGTGTCTCCATAATGATATTCCTGATATCTGGGCACGCGTATGAGTGCTTTTCCAGAGATTTCCTTTTTTCCGCCATCTATTTGTAGTTTATTGGCTGAAAGCTGGAAAATGGCAGTTGTGTTTCTGGCTTCGGGCTCAGTGCATACTATTCCCTCAATTTCAGATACTCCCTTGTCGTTGTAGAATTGAAGGTGCTGCTCATTGACTACGGGTAAGCTTGACTGAAAGCGAATGCTGCCGCCAAACAAAGCTAACAGGCAAAACGCAGCTAAAAGCAAGTGTTTTTTGTACGGCCTCAAAAAGGGAATGAGGCACAGAGGAAGCAATCCTAGACAGATAATGCTTATTGGTAGGGCGATTTTTGAGCCTAAGTAAATACCTGCTATCCAGGCGGCGCTGAAGTAAATAAGAGTCACTGGATTTTAATCCTCTACAGTTACTAATTCTCTTATCCTGTCTAATGTGGTGCTGCCGATGCCAGCTACTTTTAGCAAGTCCTCGATTCTCTTGAAAGGCCCGTGCTGGTTACGATAGTCAACAATTGCCTGAGCTCTGTCTGGTCCGATTCCAGGTAGTGCATTTAGTAGCCAGATCTCAGCCCGGTTCAAGCTTATCTTCTGCGGTTGCTGGCTTTCCTTGGTCTTAGGCACGTAAATCTTGATTTGACTCAAGTCAGCGTCAGACGTAGTTCCAGCAGTCTGAATAAGGGCCTCTACGGTATCGCCTTCTCTTAAGGGATAGAAACCGGGGTTAGCCACTGCCCCGCCGATATAAATATCTCCTTTGTACTGGGAGGGAATGGTTGAGGATAGAGAAATCTCGACTGGCTTATGGCTGCTTTGTTTGACTACCAGCATTGTGCTTCCTGTGATGAGACTGATAAGTAGAAAAGCGACGATGAGTAGCCAGTATTTGTCCAGATTACTTGACATAACTAACTCCTTCCTAGCCGATTGCTTAATTGTCACCCTGAGCGGTAGCGAAAGGTCTCTAGGTTCTTCGCTACGCTAAGAATGACAGACGGGATTGATTAGCAACTTGTTGTTTCTATCTTATTTGTGGCGTTAGTGATAAAATTTTACCACAGATGGCGAACTCAAAGACGATAACAGTAAATCGCAAGGCCTATCATGATTATCATATTCTGGAGAGTCTGGAAGTCGGCATTGTCCTCACCGGCACTGAGGTAAAATCTATCCGTGCTGGTCGAGTGAATATTCGCGATGCCTATGCCAGACCTGAAGGCGGTGAATTGTGGCTGTTCAATTCACATATTGCCGCATATCAGGCTGGCAGTTTCTATAACCATGAGCCAAATCGACCGCGTAAGCTTTTATTGCACCGCCGCCAGATTGATGAACTAGCAGGGATGGTAACGCAGAAGGGTTTGACTTTGGTGCCTTTGAAGTTATATATTAAAAGAGGGATTGCTAAGATAGAGTTGGGTGTGGCTCGAGGTAAGAGGCTTCATGATAAGCGTGAGGCGATGGCTCGTAGGGAGACGGAGAGGGAAATAGGGCGGGCGTTGAGGAGAAGGGGCTAAAGAGCACATTAAAAATTTAGTTACGGGGGCGTGAGGCTTCGACAGCAGAAGGCCTACAGAATAGCAGGTCGAGGTGCCATCTACCTCGTAAAACAGGTGGCAAAAGACAACTGCCGAAGCAGTTCCAATTGCAGCCTAATTAAGGCTGCACATCCAACCTGACCTCACCCTGATGGGTCGGGATTGGGTGACGAAAAGTCGGGGTGCTCCAATCTTGACGTCGATGGAGGTTGGCTAAGTATTATCGACTGGCTTAGCTATGCTTTGCCAGCGGAGGCTGGTTAGGTGAGATAAAAAAACTGGCTAAACTTGTAGCAGATTCTGGCAACCTTCTTCTGGACGGGGAGTTCAACCCTCCCCCGCCTCCACCAGCCCAAAATCGGGCTCTGGTCTATGCCGGAGCCCGTTTATTTTTCTGCTGCTTTTTCGAGGTAAACACTGTTGCTTTACATAGGATATAATTGCCCAGTTGAATAGCGTAGTCACTTCATCTGTAGATTTCCTCTTTGCGTTGCGTTAGCAACTTTTGGGATAATGGTCAAGTTTAGAAACTTGTCACGGCGGGTATTTGTGAATACAATTATAGGGAATCTGGAGTAACGAATTACGAAATATTGCTATGGTTTATCCGATTTTCCAATAAATTGCAGCTAAACTCTAAGAATAAGGACTGAGATGAAAGGAACTATTGAAATTTCCCGTGAGCTGTGCAAAGGGTGTGAACTCTGTGTTTCCTTCTGCCCAAAGGGTATTATTTCTGTCTCTGACAGGTTGAATGCCAGTGGCTATCTGCCGGCTACCTTCAATGATGATGGCGAATGCACAGGATGTGCCATCTGTGCTTTGGTTTGTCCGGAAGTAGCAATAGAGGTGTATCGTGGCTAAAGTCCTCATGACAGGAAATGCCGCCATAGGGGAGGCAGCCATCCGGGCAGGATGCCAAAGTTACTTTGGATATCCGATTACACCTCAGAACGAGTTGACGGAATATATGGCTACCCATCTGAGTCGAAGAAAGGGATGCTCTTTTATTCAGGCAGAGAGTGAAATTGCCGCCATAAACATGGTTTATGGAGCTAGCCTGGTTGGGGTCAGGACAATAACCTCCTCCTCCAGTCCTGGTATCAGCTTGAAGCAGGAAGGAATTTCTTATCTAGCAGCCTGCGAGCTTCCAGCAGTTATTGTCAACATGTCTAGAGGTGGGCCGGGATTGGGAAGCATAGTGGCCGCGCAGTCAGATTACTTTCAAGCCACCCGTGGTGGTGGTCACGGAGATTACAGGACCATAGTTTTAGCGCCTTCATCTGTACAGGAGCTAGCGGACCTCACAGGCAAGGCTTTCGACCTTGCTGATAAATATAAGATTCCCGTAATTATCCTCGGTGATGGCATTCTGGGCCAGATGATGGAGCCAGTAGAATTCAATCATGAGGCCCCGGCGGAATTGCCGGTAAGGCGTGATGCGTTAAGAGGGGCAAAAGGACGGCCAAGCAAGTTCATTAAGACTTTTACCTCGAATCCGTCCGAGCTGGAAGAGATAAACTGGAGCTTATTCAGAAGATACGAACTAATTAAAAGAGACGAGACCGCATACGAAATATTTTTGGCGGAGGATGCTGATTTAGTAGTTGTTGCTTTTGGTATAGCAGCTCGAATTGCTAAGGGGGCCATCAGGACGGTAAGAACGGAAGGACTAAAGGTCGGACTGCTGAGGCCGATTACTCTCTGGCCGTTTCCCGATGAAGCCGTGAAAGAATTGGTGAAGAGAATGAAGCAATTCCTAGTTTTCGAGATGAATATGGGGCAGATGATAGAGGATGTGCAACTGGCTCTAGAAGGCAAAGGCGAAGTCTTCTTCTATGGGAGACCGGGAGGGGTAATTCCTACGCCAAGCGAGGTAGCTAGGGTAATCTCGCGTCTTTATTATCAGAAGGGTTTGAGTAAGTGAAGAAAGTATTTACCAGGCCTAAATCTCTGAAGAGAAATACATTTCACTATTGCCCGGGGTGCGGGCATTCTATTGTCCACAGGCTTATCTGTGAAGTCATTGATGAGATGAATCTTCAAGATAAGGCCATCGGTATCCCACCTCCGGGCTGCTCCGTCTTTGCTTATTACTATTTCGATGTTGATATGGTGGAATCGGCACATGGGAGGGGTGCCGCCGTGGCCACCGGCATCAAACGTGCTTTCCCGGAAGCCGTGGTCTTTACTTACCAGGGTGATGGTGACCTTGCTGGTATCGGGACTGCCGAGACTATACATGCTGCCAATAGAGGAGAAAATATAACATCCATTTTTATAAACAATGCCGTCTATGGAATGACCGGTGGGCAGATGGCCCCGACCACTCTTGCTGGCCAGACGACTACCACTACGCCGTACGGACGCGATACTATTCTGGAAGGGCATCCCATAAAGATGAGCGAGATTTTAGCCCTGGTTGAAGGTGCGGCATACATTGAGCGGGTGGCAGTGAACTCTCCAACAAACATCAGGAAAACGAAAAAGGCTATTCAGAAGGCATTCCAGGTGCAACTTGATAAGCTCGGTTTTGCTATGGTGGAAATTCTTTCTCCCTGCCCCACTAACTGGAAAATGAGTCCTGTGGAAGCATGGCAATGGGTGGACAAGGAAATGACTAAAGTGTTTCCATTGGGGGTAATCAAAGACAGAATAAGGAGCAAGGATGCTGATTAAAACGCTCATCGCCGGTTTTGGAGGGCAGGGTGTTATGTCCATCGGGCTCAATCTGGCCCAGGCGGCAATGCTTGAAGGTAAGAATGTAACTTATTTGCCGTCCTACGGCGCTGAGGTTCGTGGCGGCACCGCCAATTGCACAGTGGCAATATCAGATGATGAGATTGCGTCTCCGGTTGCTTCATCGCCGGAGTTTGTTATTGCTATGAACCAGCCCTCTGCAATTAGATTCCAAAATCAGATTCAATCGGGTGGCCTGTTTTTCATCAATTCCTCCCTGGTAGAAGCTGAAATCTCGAGGGGAGATATTAACGTAATTAGTGTGCCAGCAAATAGTATCGCGGAAAAGTTAGGAAGTCCCAAGTCCGCCAATATGATAATGCTGGGTGCATTCACTAAAAAAACCAGTTTGGTTTCCATTTCCAGTGTGATTGAAGGACTACGGCATATTCTGGGTACGAAACAAAAAATGATTGCTATCAACGAAAAAGCCTTAAAGGCAGGATACGATTTATTCTGATATTGAGCTTAAATTAAACTGGAGAGCAAGCTATGTGTGTGAAGCAAATTTCGATAACATTAGAAAATGTGCCGGGTAAGTTCTTGGCTGTGAGTGAGTGCCTGGGTAGGGAGGGGATAAACATCAGGGCTATTTCAGTAGCTGACACGTCTGATTTCAGTACAGTGAGATTTGTTACCGATAACCCGGAAAAAACGGCTAACGTGCTCAAGAGCCATGGCTATTCGGTGCACGAGACCGATGTCATTGCAGTGGAAGTTCCTGACCATCCTGGCGGACTTCAGGCTGTGCTGAAACCTCTGCGTGAAGCAAATATAAATGTATGCTATTTTTATACCTACCTGGGCAGGGGGGAAAGCGGCCAACCTATAGTCATTATCGGAGTGGACAAAACCAAAGAAGCGATAGAGGCGCTGAAAAAGAACTGGGTCCACACCTTCGGCAAGGAAATTTATTCACTATAATACTACTCTGCCGGAGTAGTTAGCAGTACAGCGTTTTATTCCCACGTCAGATAAAAAGCCGGGCTCTGGTTTGTGCTAGAGCATTCTTAATCGCATAATGGTGGTACTCTCTGTCACTCTACAATTATCTTCTCTAGCGGCTTGTTGATTATTTCTCCGATTATGGCTGCATCGGACACACCGGCTTTTCGCAGTTTGGACACCAGCGGTTCTGCTGCTTCAGGAGCTATTATGATTAGCAGCCCACCTGAAGTTTGAGGGTCGAAGAGGATGTCCTTAATGTAATCGGGTACATGGTCGGAGAATTTGACCATTTTGCCGTAGAACTCTCTGTTTCTATGCAAGCCACCAGGGCAAAGCCCTGCATTAGCGAAATTTTCGACCTCTTTGAAGGTCGGTATTGAATTTGAATTAACCTTTATACCTACTTGGCTGTTCTGAGCTAGCTGGCAGGCATGGCCGAGAAGTCCAAAGCCAGTTATATCAGTGCAGGCGTGAACTCCCACCTTTTGCATTAGTTCCGATGCCTTCTTGTTTAGGGTTGCCATGTACTTGGTCACCTTGGCCATCGTCTCCTTCCCGGCTTTGCCGGCTTTCAGGGCAGTACTTATGATTCCGGTGCCTAAGGGCTTGGTGAGTATGAGTTTGTCGCCAGCCCTGGCTCCGGCATTAGTCACCAGTCGTTTGGGGTGAACGATGCCGGTGACCGAAAGCCCGTACTTTAGCTCTTTATCGTCTATGCTGTGGCCGCCGACAAGTGTCACACCGGCTTCCTTCATCTTGTCTATGCCACCTCTGAGTATATCTTTGAGTATGGATATATCGAGTGACTTTGTGGGGAAGCAGACAACATTCATGGCGGTTAAAGGTTTACCACCCATGGCGTAAATGTCACTCAGGGCATTTGCGGCAGCAATCTGGCCGAAATCGTAGGGGTCGTCAACAATAGGCGTGAAGAAGTCTATGGTCTGGATGATAGCCAGGTCTTCGCTCAACTTGTAAACGCCGGCATCATCCAGGCTTTCCATGCCTCTAATCACATTCTTATTGGGTATCAGAGGCAAGCCGCACAGGGCTTTGCCTAGGTCACCCGGACCTAGCTTGGAAGCTCAGCCGGCTCCGCTGACGCTCTGGGTTAGACGGGGAGAAGTCTTTTTATTCATTCGTCTCCTCTCTGTGCTGAAGCAGCCTATTTTAGCATTGGTCAACCAAAGGAGCAAAGCGACCGAAGGACTTTGGCACACACAGGTTAGATGATATCTTTAGTGTAAATGTGCATGAATAGGAATCTTAAAGGCTAGGCAATAGAGTTTCGCAACAAACTCGATTTATATTCATTATGTCCTATTGCTAAAATCGGGGCTGCTACCGAGCATATAATCAGCCAGGCCTAAAAGATGAGGGGCAGCACATGAGCAAGCTGAACCTGGGGGATTTGTGCACCTAGGAAACATCAACCAAGGGAGACAACCTGTTGACCGTTTTCGCTATAAACTGCTCATTATCAATTGAAACCTCGATAGCGCCATGAGGGCAAACGCTAACACAACGACCACAGCCGCGACAAGCATTGCTCCTGACGGCACGGTTACTGACCAGATGGATAGCGTTGACAAAGCATATGCCCTGAGTACAAGTCCCGCAGCCCACACATTTATCTGTGACGCTAATCGTAACTCCGGGCATTCTTGATACTTTAGCACCGATAAAGAGGGCAATATGGGGCAGCATCCGCCATAAACAACAGCACGGACAGCAGTTGCAGATAGTAAGTAGCTTATTACCCGGACTAACACCAAGCCAGACCGAATCCAACTTGTTGCGGCCGACCAGATGGACAAGGCCAGCCTTACGGCAGCGCCGCACATGTTCGTGCGCCTCTTCTTTGGCCACACGCCGCCCAAGTTGTGGATTAATCCCTAATGCTGCTTCGCCAAGAAAAAGGCAACCCAAGTCAATCGGGTAGTCCTTGCATTTAGATGCCTCACGACAGATGCAAGTATTCATAATCCAGTGATAGTTGGCTTTGTTAACAAAATACTCCACGACTTGGGATGGTAGTACCATCTGCTCTGGGACATCGACCGGCTTATTTACTCGAATCACATGGTCTTTGGGTAAGTAGATTATGTCATCGCCTTCAAAGAGCCAGTGGTCGATAGCTCTTCCTATGATGGGCACTTTAGTTAACCTGGCTATGAGAAAGCGGCCGGGAAAACCTAGCTTAAGAAGCTCCACAAACCATAAAGGTCGTGCCATAGTTATAAGAAGCTGATGCGAAAATGATTTATTAGCTGGCTAAAGCTGCGCACGCTGGCGACAAAGTAACTACGACCCTTCAAGGTCGTATATTGAATCCTCAAGGCAAGGCTAAAGCCTGCCCACACGCATTTTGATTCTAATTGCTCCATACGGCTATCTAAAGACACACAGAGGCGAATGCAAAAGGGCTGGACATCTACATACAGAAGATACCCAGCCCTTCACACACCCTTGCACCTAGAGCTTAACTTTTGCCTATTCGGAACATCTTGGTCCCGCACACAGGACATGAACCTTGGGTCGCCGGCTTACCATTCTTCATCCTTATGCTTTTGGCATCCTTCATTTCTCTCTTGGTGCGGCACTTCATACAATACGCTTGCATTGCTTACCTCCCCTTTTTCTGTTTTCTATAACAATAAACCATCACACGTAAATTGTCAATAGGACGAAGGTCACACTCATGCAAAAAAGGCAATTTAAAGATATTCTGACGGTCAAAGTGCTTTATTCAGGCTCCAAATGGGGAAGGGGGGACTCGAACCCCCACGCCTTACGGCACATGATCCTAAGTTCTTGTTGCCAATCCGCCGGGGATAGGGGATTTATAGGAGGAACTTACGGCCAGGTTACCCACTTGCATTGCCGAAGTCCTCCTTGATGTTCTATTAATGTTTCCCTTATGTCCATAAATCACCTCTCGCCTTCGGTCACTCTTTCACGGGCTTAAGAGTTCGCTCCGCCGGGCGCACCCTCTTCGCTAGGCGCACTCTCTTTGCCGGAAGCACCCTTTCCGCTTTCTTGATTCTCGGTTTTTTCTTACCCTGTTCCATATTCCTCTATGTAGCCGCGCAAAACCTTTACTTAGAAACCGCCTATTATCTTCTTGGCTTTGAGAAGATGGGGTCCGACTTCCTCTGCTACCACACCTTCAGGAAGCTTGCCCTGGAGACCGAGGAGCATTGTCCAGCCGCCGCAAGCCACGACGGGGACTCCCGCTTCCCCGGCCATCTTGAGAAGACCATTGGCATCAGTGGGCAAGCCTATAGCTTTGATGTCTTCCAGTTTGAAATGGCTCTCTAAGGTGGGGCGTGAAGTCAACTCACCTGTGGCAACAGCCCAGAGAGCCTCCTCGGCTACGATAAGCCCGGCGTCCTCCCCTGCTTTTTTGGCGGTGACCGCGTCCATGAAGTGACTCAGAAGTGAACCCAGGTCACCATCCTTGCACACGAATATTATGTCCATTTCCCAGACCTCCTTTCCTCTTCTCCCTTTTAAGCTTTGTTGGCGCTGCCTTCCCTTGCTTGCTGCAGTCTCTTGATCTCACTTTGGGGAATTAAGGTTCGGTGGTTTAGTTTGAGCGCTATTAACTTACCGCTCTTTATCCACCTGTACAAAGTAGCATAGCCTATACCGATTAATTGGGTCGCCTCATCGGTAGAATAGAGCTCGTCTGTATCAATGATTAACCGCGGCATGGCAGAATGTGATAGTGTATTGTATCATAGGGGGCTAGGGTCTGTCAAGACTGGTACCGTGTATCACCCCTCCCGAAAAAAATTGTCGGTTTTTCGGAGGATGGGGGGAAATGGTACACCTGGGTGGCTTTAGGTGGTTTCTTGGCGATTCTGGGGATTGTGAAGCCGAAAAGGAGAACGTCGAGTCGAGTGTGTAGCTCTCTTGGCAGGCGTAAAATAAGTGCTATTCAATGGTGGACTCTGGTGTGCTGGCCCGGCGGAGCTCCTCCACCATGCTTATTAGCAGCCTCTTAGCCTTGAGAGAGAGAGTGTTGTCACCCTTAATCGCCGATATGACGTCTGTAATGACGCAGTCATCCCCGGCAATGAGATAATCGGTAGTTACACCCAACTCCCGGGCCAAACTAGGAAGAAGAGCCAGGGAAGGCGCTGCTTTCTCCTGCTCAATAAGGGAGATGTGCTGCGGAGTCACACCGAGGGCTTGAGCTAGCTGTTGTTGTGTAACGTTTAAGGATAGCCTTCTTTGCCTGATTCTTTTACCTAAACTCACTCTGCGTCCGCCAAACATTAGTACTGCTACTGAAGCACCGTCTATATTTTGGCATTGAGACTAGCAACTTGCGTGTTAATTGAGCAAACACACAAGTGCTACTTGACTTTCTCCTATAATGTCGTTTAAAATCTGGGTGCTAGGCGTAGAAAAAGACCTAGGGGGTAGGTCTTTTAATGAACAGCAAGCACGCTAAACGCAAAGTTTACAGGAAAGCCGGAACTAAGTCAACGGATGATCTTGGTGATCGCCTGGCTGAAGTTGATACTTTTAGCCCTTGTAGCTTAGGTCGGATTGCCTGTATTTCCAGGGGCAATATTAGTGGTGAAAGTTAGGCGGGGGGAGAAGCTGTCTTACAGGCTTTCTGGAGCAGCTAGAGCTCTAGATGTTGAACACGCTGTCATCCTCAAGGTTGAAGATATCACCCTTTCATTCGGGAGAATAAAAGCTGTAGATGGGGCTAGTTTTGAGGCACGGGATGGCGAGATTTTAGCTATCATAGGCCCGAATGGTGCTGGCAAGACCTCGCTATTAAACTGCATAAACGGGTTCTACAAACCTCAGCAGGGACACGTATATTTCCAGGGCAAAGACATCTCCCGCCTTTCTCCGCACAAGCGGGCCGAGCTAGGTCTTGGTAGAACCTTCCAGGGGCTTCAGGTCTACGAGGGTATGTCAGTGCTGGACACAATCATGTCAGGCCGACATATTCACATGAAGTTGAACCCTGCTCAAGCGTTCTTCTATTGGCCGTGGGTGCACAAAGAAGAACTGGAGCACCGACTCGTGGTTGAGGAAATCATTGACTTTCTGGAGATAGAACACATTCGCAAGCGGCCCATTGGTATGCTGAGCTACGGGCTTCGTAAGCGGGTAGACCTGGCTAGGGCCCTGGCTTTGGAACCTAAGATTCTTCTTTTGGACGAGCCGATGGCGGGCATGAACTTGGAGGAGAAGGAAGATCTGGCTCGCTTCATTTTAGATATTCACGAAGGCCTAGGCACACCCATAGTCATAGTAGAACATGATATGGAAGTGGTGATGGATATTGCTCATAACATAGTAGTTATTGATTGGGGTCAGGTTATCGCTCAGGGTACGCCTGCTGAGATAAGGATTAACCCGAAGGTTATTGAGGCTTATTTAGGGGTAAGCGTAACATGAGCCGCAGAGAAGTAGTGGAAATCAAAGTAGGGATTACCTCTGAACATATTGTAGCGGACACCTTACCTAAATTACTTTTGCGTAACCGTGAGAATTGGGGTGATAGAGTTGCCTTTCGGCAGAAAGACCTGGGTATATGGCAGGAGTGGACGTGGGAAGACGTTTACAGTGAAGCTAAGTATTTTGGCCTCGGTCTGATCAGCTTGGGCCTGAAGAGGGGTGAGACTGTAGGAATAATAGGTGAAAATGAACCAGAGAATTTCTTGTCACACTATGCTGCTCAGGCTGCTGGAGCAAAAGTAGTGTGCCTTTACCCCGATGTGACGCCTCCCGAAGCCCAATATTTATGGGACAACTCCGAATCGGTGTTCATCATTTGTGAGGACCAGGAGCAGGTAGACAAAGCTCTTGAGGTAAAAGACCAGCTACCGAGGGTGAAGAAAATTATTTACTGGGATCCTAGGGGCATGTGGAAATATACTGACCCCATTCTTATGCGTTTTAGCGAGGTGCAGGAGCTTGGGCGCAAGTACGACACAGAGCACCCTGGAGTCTTTGAGGAAGGCATAGCTCAAGGCAAGCCCGGGGATATCGCTGTTCTCAGTTACACTTCGGGCACCACCGGCGCCCGTCCCAAGGGTGTGATCATGAGTCACGGTGGTCTGCTGGACAGCGCCTGCAGAGTGGAACGACGTGTCATCATGAAACCCTTTCTGCAATATCTGTCTTATATTTCTCCAGCCTGGGCTACGGAGCAGATGTTTGGTCTGACAATGGGCTTACATATGCCTTTTATCCTCAACTTCCCAGAGGAGCCAGAGACTGTTCTGGAGAATATTCGTGAGGTTGGAGCAGAGATGTTGGTGTTTAGTCCGCGCCAATGGGAAAGCTTGTCATCCACAGTGCAAGCCAAGATGCTGGACGGAAACTTTATTCAGCGCTCTATGTATAAGCGGGCGATGGCTATAGGTACAGAGGTAGCCCAAGGACGTTTAGCAGGGAGGCCGGCTGGTATCGTAGCTAGGGTTATTTATCCTCTCATATATCTTCTGGTTTTGCGGCCGCTGCGAGACAAGTTGGGGTTGCTCAAGACCATTTCTCCTGTCGGCGGTGGTTCTGCCATGGCTCCAGAAATCTTCTACTTCTTTCAGGCTATGGGTGTAAAGCTTAGAAATATGTATGGCATGACTGAGATAGGTTTGCTGACAGTGCACTCAGGTGAGCATTACAGCTTGGAGACTGTGGGACATTTTATGCAGGTTGATCCGGCTTTCGGCACACCGTTGGAGTGGAGGGTGGAGGAAACTGGTGAGCTTCTGGTGAGGGGTGGTTGGGGCTTCGATGGCTATTATAGAAATGCTGAGGCCACGGCTGAGAGGATAAAGGGCGACTGGTTCTGCACTGGTGATGCTTTAGCACTAAGGGAAGATGGCGAGATGGTCTATTTGGAGAGAGTCGGTGATATGCGACAGCTGTCCACCGGCGTTCGCTTTCCACCCCAGTTTATTGAGATACGCCTCCGATTTAGCCCCTTCATCAAGGACGTCATTAGCCTGGGCGATGAGACAAAACCTTTCGTGTCTGCACTGATTAACATTGACTCTGAGACCGTTGGACGGTGGGCGGAGAAGAGAGGCATTGCCTACTCCACTTTTCCTGACCTTTCTCAAAGGGAGCAAGTGCGGAATCTGATCAAGGGGGAGATAGATAAAGTGAACCAGTCGTTACCCTCTGAATCTCGGGTGCTGCGGTTTACTAATTTACCTAAGGAGTTGGACCCTGACGAAGCCGAGCTGACGCGGACTCGTAAATTGAGGCGGTCGTTCTTGGAAGAGCGTTTTGGAAACCTTATTAACTCTATTTACGAAGGTAAAGCGACATTCCCGACCGAGGTGCCGGTAAAGTACAGGGATGGCCGGACCGGGCAAGTAAAGACTGATGTTGGGATAACGGACACCGAGGCTGGTAAGGAGGTGATGAAATGATCGGGTTCCTCCAATGGACATTTAGCGGCGTTCTTATCGGCTTGCTCTACGCTTTGATTGCTCTCGGTCTTGTAGTTGTTTGGCGGTCTGGCCGTATAGTCAACCTGGCACAAGGTGAAATCGTGGTTTTCGGTGGTTTCGTTATCGGCACGTTTACGCTTCTTTTTTCACAGGTATGGTGGGTTGGCCTTCTCATCAGTTTCGGACTTCTGGCCCTTGTGGGGGTATTGGTGGAGCGTGGCATATTTCGCCCCATCGTGGGTCAACCGCTGCTTTCCTTATTTATGGTGACTATAGCCCTCATTTTGGTTTTCCGTGGCGTAACCCTGGTTACTTGGGGAGCTGAGCCAAGGAGTTTTCCCACTATCTTTCCAGCAGAGATGGTCAATTTAGGACCGTTCGGTTTTGATTCAGCCCTTTTTTGGGGTGGCATTGTTTCGCTGCTTTTGGTTGTTGCCCTCACCCTATTCTTCGAGCGCACAAAGTGGGGACTGAGGCTGTCAGCTGTAGCTGAAGACCATCAGGTGGCTGAAGCGTTGGGCATTTCGGTGACGACGGCCATTATGCTTGCCTGGATTATTGCAGCATTGTTAGGCGGGTTTGCCTCCATCGTTTTTCTTAACGGGAAGACCCTGACGCTTATGGCTTCGATGATTGGCTTTCGTGGGGTAGCAGTGGCTATTCTCGCCGGGCTTGAATCGGTAAGAGGCGTTCTGCTGGCGGGCATTATCGTGGGCATTTGCGAGTCGTGGGCCAGGGGCTATATTGACCCGTACACTGGTGGTGGAATGTCGGAGATTCTTCCCTTCCTTATAATGGTCGGCGTGATCATATGGAGGCCTCAAGGCTTATTTGGTTGGAAAATAATAGAAAGGGTATAAGTGATGTTACCTTGCGGCACGTATCCGCGAACCTACAATGAGGATAAGGCAATAGTACGCACTAGGCTCCAATGGTTGCTTTTGTTACTATTTTTGATTTTGCTGTTTACGGCTCCGCTATTCCTGCCTACGCGCTATATAGGCATCATTATAATGATGGCTATAATATGCCTGGCTGTAATCGGACTGCAGATTACGACCGGTTATGCCGGACAAATAAACATCGGACAGGCGGCGTTTATGGGTACTGGAGCCTATGTTACTGCCTATTTAGCACACCATTTCGAATTGCCTTTCTGGCTTACTGTCCCGGCAGGAGGTGCCGCTACTGCTCTGGTCAGTGTCATTTTCGGCTTTCCAGCAGCAAGAGTTAAGGGTCTCTATCTGGCTCTGACCAGCTTAGCATTCATGTTCATTTTCCCCTTTATTTTTTTGCGATTACCGGGTTTCGGTGGTACTGAAGGGCTTTCCATAAAACCAGCTGCTTTAGGCCCTGTTACATTTGTCGGTACTACCAGTCTATACTACTTGATTATGGTAGTTTCTGTGTTAATGGTGTTTTTTGCTTATTCGATTGTCCGTAGCCGAATAGGGCGGGCTTTCACAGCGGTAAGGGATGCCGATAATGCTGCTGAGATTCTGGGCATCAACGTCTTTTACTACAAGACCATGGCTTTTGTTATCGGCACCTTCTTTGCAGGTATCGCTGGTGGCTTGTGGGCTTATTACTTTCGCTTTGTAAATACGGAGCAGTTTACTCTTTTCCATTCCATATGGTTTCTGGGGATGATCATAGTAGGTGGTATGGGCAGCATCCTAGGAGCCATTATCGGGACAGTTGGGCTTCGCGGCTTGGAGGAGCTTATCACTTATCTGGGGCCTATACTGGCTGAGACTTTGCCTTTCATCGGTGGCAAAGTCTGGTTTGCTGGAATGAACATACTACTCGGGGCTGTGATTATTCTGTTCATCATATTTGAACCAAGGGGAATAGTCCACAGATGGAACATTCTTAAAGCTACCTACAGGTTGTGGCCTTTCCCATATTAGCCAAAAACGTTTGGTAGAGGGGGTGAGAGAAATGGGCTGACAAAAGAGATGTTTGAAATCACAGCAAAGGAAAACAGATGAAAAGGAGGGAAATAATGAAAATTACAAGGTTTGGCTACTTGTTGTGTGCTTTGCTTATGGCAGCGTTGGTAATCCCAGCCTGTGTGCCAAAAGCGAAGCCGCCCGCTGAACTGCAGGAATTCAAGATTCCTCTTTCAGGTGACTATTCCGGTCCGTATGCAGATATCATGAAGTATATAGATGCGGGCAACAAGGCTGTGTTCGCCTGGTGGAACGAGGAATATGGAAAGAAACTGGGCATAAAACTCACCGCAAAGGTGTACGACACCCGCTATGACCCTGCTGTTGTAGCGGGCATTTATCCCGGGGCGGTCGCTGAGTTTAAGCCTCTTGCCTGGCTCGGGCTTGGAGGCCCCTGTGTAGCCGCTTTAAAAGAGAAAGTGCCCTATGACAAAATACCTCTGGTAATGTCAACAGCCACGTACGGTTATGACTGGAAGGCGATTAACTGGATTATACAACCTCGACCGACATATCCCCACGAATTTGCTGGTTGGGTGGATTGGGCATTAAAGAACAAGTGGAAAGAGTCCCGCCCGATGCGGATTGCCGCAGTCTCCAACGATAAACCAGCGGCATATGTGGATGGAGAGAAAGGTGCCAAGAAATTCCTTACCGAAGTCTATGCCGGCAAGGTGGAGTACTTGGGGTGCGCTTGGGTTGACCTGGTACCGGTTGATGTCACCGATGCTATAAGACCATTTGTACAACAGGGCGTAGACTACTTCTGGATTATGACTAATATACCTCACGTTGTGGTTACAACTAAATCGTGCGATGCCCTGGGTGTACATGTTCCGGTCATCACATCTACTCACAACGACATGACCATTCTATCTAAGGTGCTAGACTTTGAAAAAATGGAGGGCTTTTATGATACTGGAAATGTTGCCAGTGCTCTTCATTACGAGATACCAGCCTATAAAGAAATCTGGCTGAAGTATCTCCCTGCCGGCATGGATCCAGTAAACGATTGGACTCTTACCACGGTGCAGTTTAGTCTTTCAAGCTTGATCGTGTGCAGGGCGATTGAGAAGGCAGTGGCCAGGGTAGGTGCTGAGAATCTTAGTGGCGAAGCTGTTTATGAAAGCCTCTTCGAGCCCTGGAAAAAGGAGGATGTGATGGGTCTAAGCCCGGGGTTGGGCTGGACGAAGGATGCACCCTTCCCCAAGGAAGAGACTCTGGGTGTAATGATGTCTACGGTTAAAGATGGGAAACACGTTTTGGCGGTTGACCAGTTCCAGCCTGTTCCCAAGATACCGAAGTGGTAGTGTATTAAATAATGAAGACCTCCGTGGCTGGAGTCACGGAGGTCTTCAACGTTGTGTTCGAGGTGAAGGCTATGCTCACGCTGAGTAACGTCGAAGTAAGGTACCTTGATGTGATTCTGGTGTTGAAGGGTGTAAGTCTGGAGGTGCCTGATGGAGGAGTAGTTGCACTTTTGGGGGGCAATGGTGCTGGAAAGACCACTACCCTGAAGGCTATTTCCGGACTGATTCATGTTGAGGAGGGCGAGGTTACAGAAGGCTCCATAGAGTTCGAAGGGCACCGCTTAGATAAGATGAGGCCAGTCGACATCTATAAGCTGGGTATTATCCAGGTAATGGAAGGGCGGCGGACGTTAGAGCATCTCACCGTGGAGCAGAACCTGATGGCAGGAGCCCACCTGCGCATGGACAGCGCTGGTGTTAAGCGGCATCTGCAAATGGTTTATGGTTACTTCCCACCACTGCTTAAATTGAGACACGATACCGCCGGCTGGCTTTCCGGTGGTGAGCAGCAGATGCTTGTCGTCGGTCGGGCATTAATGGCGCGGCCCAAGCTTATGATGCTTGACGAGCCGTCCCTTGGACTTGGACCCCTGATAGTGCGGGAGATCTTTGACGTCTTCAGGCGTCTCAATCAGGAAGAGAAGGTGACTATTCTGCTGGTGGAGCAGAATGTCCGAATCGCTCTGTCCATTGCGGGGTATGGCTACATTATGGAGAATGGTCGCATCATGCTGAAGGGAACGAGTTCGGAATTGCTCGGAAACGAGGATGTGGCTGAATTTTATCTCGGACTTACCCTCTCGGGGAAGCGGCGGAGCTATCACGACGTAAAGCATTACAAACGCCGAAAGCGCTGGCTGGGCTAGTATAATGTTGAGAAAATGAAACCATGGGTATCCCTCTGCTAAGAATTGATACACTTCTAATCAGAAAGAAATAAATCAATCAATCTTAGAAGGGAGGATATCCGAATGAATTATATTGGAATGGACTGTCATAT
>Ga0194126_10000989_pt1 | contig 48057 bp, 29 predicted proteins | sample TA2KigC150mmetaG_FD_148641 | JGI IMG/M metagenome (GOLD analysis project Ga0194126, IMG submission 148641) | Freshwater microbial communities from Lake Tanganyika, Tanzania - TA2015035 Kigoma Deep Cast 150m | ecosystem: Environmental > Aquatic > Freshwater > Lake | place: Tanzania: Lake... | reverse complement strand
CGGTTTTAGTGAGGTCTGAACCCACGTCCTCCGGCGTGCCCAACCGCCCCAGCGGCGTCCGGTCTAGGATCCGCCGCTGGCGCTCCGGATCCCCGGCTAGGGCTTTTCGGCTCATATCCGTCGCGATCCAGCCAGGTGCAATGGCGTTCACGCGCACCCCTCGAGGCGACCACTCCGCCGCCAACGTCCGGACCATGCCCAGGTATGCGCTCTTGGCGGCGCTGTACGCCACCACCTGGGGAATGCCAAACAGCGAGGCCATCGACGCAATAAACAAGACCACGCCCGCGCCGCGCGCCAACATCGCCGGTGCCACCGCCCGGCTCAGCGCGTGCGCGCCGACCACGTGCGTTTCCAGCACACGCCGCAAGGCTTCCTCTGTCGTGTCGAGCGCCGGTTGCTTGAGGTGAATCCCAGCGTTGTTCACCAAGATCGTGACCGCTCCAAACCGCTGGCCAACCTCCGCCACCCGCGCCGGAGCGTCCTCGATGCAGGTCACATCGTGCACCAAGTAATCGGCTGCGGGGCCGATCCGGTCTGCCGCCGCACGCAACGCCTCCTCACGCCGACCCATCAGGACCACCCGAGCGCCTGCTTGGGCTAAGCATTGGGCCATCACCAGCCCCAACCTCGAACCGCCGCCCGTGATCAGGGCGAGCTCACCCGCTAACCCAAACGGATGATCCTGCGGCGTCACGCGCTCGTCGGGTCAGCGCTGCGACACCCACTCGAGCCGGGCGATGCGGATGCCCTTCAGGCTCGGCAACAGGCTCGCGATGTACCAGCGGCCCTCGTGCTCGATCAGCTCGGGAGCCGCTACAGCTAGGCTCCCCAGCAAGTGCCCGGCGTCTTCCGCCACACCGAAATCCAATGGATCGCGCGAGTGGTACACGCGCGAGATGGCCTCCACGCCATACCTCTGGGTCCGGAACAGGTAAAACTCGCCCGGACTTAGCTCGACCACGAACGGGCACTCGGCGGAATAGGCATTCGTTCCCGCCGCACCGCCAAAGGCGACTCGCCGGGACGCGCCCCAGTCCCGGGTGTCGGAACTGGTGCGGCAAAACACGGCGCCTTCCCGGTCGGGGTAGGCCGTGTAGTAACAATGCCACCGTCCCCCAATCAGGAGTGCCATGGGGTCGCGCGTGTTGTAACCCAGCCCCTCGCTGAAAAGCCCGACCGTGCCCGCCGGAGTTAGCCGGCGCGTGAAGTTCTTGCCATCCTCGCTCGTGGCGATCGCGATCGACTCCCACGTGCCGTAGAACATGAGGTAACCACCGCCATGCTTCACCACATGCGGCGCCTGCAATCCGCCGGGCGTCTCCCCGTGCTCGTGGCTGGCCTCCAACGCCACCCCCATCGGCCGCCAATCCGCGTCGGTCAACGACCGCCCCTCCCAACGATGGAAAAGCCGCGTGTTCCCGCCGCACTCGGTCTTCCGAACGCACGACCAAAGCTGCCAGGTACCGTCCGCCGCCTGCCAGATCGCAAAGTCCACCGGCTGCTGGCCCGGCGATGTGTACGCGCCCAAATCAGGATCCCCCGCCACGGTCCACCAGGGGCCCTGGATGGTGGGCTGTCGTGGCGGCGCCGCCGAGCCAAAATCCGCGCATAACAGCGCCACCAACGCCCCATAACAACTTGCGCGCTTCATCGCCATCTCAGGCTAAACAGGGCACCGCGAGTTCACTCATCAACCGCAAGCCGGGTGCGGCCGCCATCGGGCGCGGCGCCGCGTTCACCAACGCCGCTACGGTCGCCGGATCGCCAGCCACGCCGCCCTCCAGACGCAAGTCCAACGGCGGATCGCCCTCGATTTGACAAGCGTCATGAGGATCGGGCGCGCCTAAGTACATCTTGAGATCGAGCGTCAGGCGGAGTTTGCCTTTGCATCGACCCTCGGCGCGCTGGTGCAACCCGCACGTTTGGCCGCGCCGGACCCTAACATGTGCCGTCTGCAAGTCGCGGTCCGCCACCACCGCCCGCCCCGTCTCCTGCACCCGCGTGAGCTCCCATCCCAGGCCATGCGCCAACAGGGCCAACGACTCCTGCAGCCCGGCATGCCCGGATTCCCCAGCGCGGAACCGTCGCTCGAATTCCGCCGGTGCCAAACCGCTACCAATCTTGAGCTGCAGCGGACCGCGCCGGGTCGAGGCATCCACCACTCGCTGGACGTGGATGGCCCTCACGGCCCGGCAAACGCCGGTCAAGCAGAGCGGCAGCACCTCCATCACAAACCCGGGATTGACGCCCGTGCCCACTATCCGAGCACCGTGACACCGGCACAACCGGTCCAGACTCGCCGCCCGCCGCGGCTCGCGCCAGGCCGGAAACAGGAGTTCCTCGCACGACGACACCACGCTCACGCCCCGCACCGCGCACTGCTCCAGGGCAGGAAGGGCGTCCACGAAGCGGGAGACGGCTGTATGCAACACCAGATCGACCCGCCGACGCTTCCAGCATTCCTCGAGCGTGCGAAACACGGGCCGGCCCGCCAGGGCCGGATCCCCAGCCAGCACCCCCAAGTCACCGCCGGCCTTTGCCGGGTCGAGGTCGATCCCCGCCACGACCTCCGCCCAGGAACGCGTAGCAGCAAGCCTAGCGGTCGCTAGGCCAATCGGACCTAGCCCCATCTGTGCGATCTTGATCTTCATTCGGGCTCGACTCTCGTTCCCGGCATCTTCGCGTAATCGATGAGCTCTGGCAACCCTGGTAACCGCAACGGCGGCGGGCCACACCCCTCTCCAGCCGGGCGCCCGCCGCGGCGCCCTGAGTACGCAAACGGACTGGCTCGGCTTCAAAGCGGCCAAGGGCCAAGGGAGGAGGAGCAAAGGAGAAGGCAAAGCAAGAGAAAAGAGAAGGCAAAGCAACGAGAAAGGGGGAAGCGGAAGGCCGATGGCGCAGAATTGTAATGGGCCTTACCGGCAGGCAAGCGTCAATTACGGGCTGCAACTTGAAGAAGGAAGGAGTATCCGGCGGCAATCTGGGAGCGGTACCAGCGAGCGGGTTGTGCCGGGAGCCCGAGAGCAAGATCACCGATGATGAACTCCGTGAAGCGAAGTGCGCTTTGCGAAGAGTGCACGGCTAGGTCCGCCCTGTGCCCTGTGCCATCGGCACGCTCTGCCCAACGCCACGAAACCGAAACCGCAGCAGGGGACACTACCAAAGTGTCAAGCTTTATTCACCTGGCGATTTGAAACCCATTGCGCCTAAACGCGTAAGAGCTTGTCCCTACCCCGCCGCCCAAGCGCCAAACCGCCTCGCTGACACTGACCCTGACGGCGGCCATTCGCATTCGTTCGTTCGTTCGCAGCGCAGCAGAGCGCAGTGTCCCGGGTTGGAGGTTGGAGGGGAGGAGTCGACACGGTTGTCAAGTTTTATAAACCTGGCGATTTAAGTCATGGCGGGGCGGGACCCCGTACCCCCCCGGATCACCGCTGGGCTGCCAAACGCCAAATGCAGGAGCCGGATCCGGAGCGGGTCCTGAGGAGCCAGTCGATCGATCAGGCGCTGATCCCAGCAGAAGGTTGAGCTCCGCAGCCAGACCTTTGGGGCGAAGGGGTCTGTCAGTGTTTCGGTTCAGGTAGCGGTCCCGATCGCCAGCACCAACTATGACGCCGCTCGCGCGGTGGCCATCGATGATGCCCAGCGGCAATGCGTTGCCAAAGTGCTCCGAGACCAAGTGCCCACGCCCCCTCCCACCGCCCCCGGCTGGCCCCTCCTGGAAACCGCCATCCTCGACAATTCTCCTGCTGAAGCCCCGCTCGTCAGACCACTCCAGCAAAAGGGCCTGCCTGTCGTGGATCCCGAGCGGCAGCCGCTCGGGGAGTTGCGCCAACGGGCCCTCGCCGAGGCCCGATTGGACGTTACCAACGCGGCCCAATCAGCGCTGGGCTTCCAAGCGATTACCTGGCGTGGCGCAGATAGATTGCCGTTAGACACCGGGGGGAAACCGGCGCGTTCGCCCGGGAGATGGCCAGACTATCCCTGGAGGGCGAGCCCGTAACGGTGGTCGAGCATTTCCCCCGCTACCCGCGGCTCCAGCGGGGTAGCGGTCCCGCTTTCCACACTAACGCCTTCGAGTTGTTCCGCCAATTTGCCCAGGAGAACTATGCGGCCTTCAACTTAGAGAAGGCGCGCGCGAACGACCGCGAACTCCTACGTCAGGTCAGTGCCCTGGCTGCCGACACCCCCGCCTGACCGACCAGCAGCGCAAGGAACTTCACGCCGCGCAGCAACAGGTTCAGGCCAAGGAAGAGGAGTTGTTCCAGCAACACCAGCAACTCCAGCAACGGGAACGCGAGTTGGCCGCCTACAACCGCGCACCGAGGCCCACCAGGCCCTCGAGAACCGGCGAGGGGAGATGCAGGCGGATAACCAAGCAGCCCATGCCGCTACGGCGCAGATGTCGCGGCGAGCGGAGGCCCGCTACGCCCAGGCGGCCCAGGCAGTGTCGTGGCGCAACAGAACTGCGAGAGCGCCGTCTCGGGCCACTCCCAGAGCCTTGCGGCGGCGCGCTGCGACGTCGAGAATCTCGTCCGGCTACACAACGGCACCGCCGATTTGATCGGCGTCGCGCTAGGAGGCCTGATCCGATCATGCCGCACCGGCCATGTTCAGCCGCTTTGTCTACCCGACGAACTACACCTCATGAAAACCAGGAAGTTCACCGTGGTGTGCGTGATGTGGTGGGTTGGACGATGGACCGGACGGCGGGCGTTCCCAAGAGCAGGCAGTTCACCTTCGGCCACCGGTTCGGTTGGATGGGCTGAGGCCGGAGGCGTTGTTGCTCGTCCAGCGGGCGGCTGTGACCGGCGACCGGGGCAGAAGGGCAAGAGCCTATCCGAACTTAGTGTGCTGCTCGAACAGTTGAACCTGCTCTGGGAAGGGGTGCATGCCCTGGGCTGGGGGGCTGTATTATACCCCCCCCACCCCGCGCCCGTGGGTTGAACGGGAAAAGACGCGGCGCAGGCCGTGGCCGGTAGTTGGCAGACGAAAGCCACGGCCTGACCTCATGTCAAGTTCTTTAAACCTGGCGAATTGCTGATTAGCGGAAGCGGGGAGCGGGGGGCTGTAAGCCCTTACGGCCGAGCATCCCAGATGCTGGAACCGGATGCGGAGTAGTCGGTTGGTCGCGCCCAGATCCTGAGGCAGGAAGTAGATGCGATCGCGGTCGAGCGCCATGCCTTCTTGGCCCAACTCGATCCCCTGATGCCGATCCAGGACAATCGACCGAAGGACGTGGTCCTCGGCCCAATAGCGGTCGAGTAGCAAGAGCCGGCTGCGCGGCGACAAGGACGGTCCAACGGGATGCTTGAACAAGCCCACCGCGTAAAGCCGGTCACCCACCACCTTCCAATCCTGCACGGCCAAGCCGGAACGTGGGTCGCGGCCGACCGCAACACCCAACTGGCGGACCTTCAACTCGGTATGGCTTAACTGGCGCAGGAGCCGGCCTTGCAGGTTCCACACGTACACTGCCTCGGTATCCCAACTGGCTCCCCACAACTCCTGACGCGACTGTGAAACCGCCAGCGCCCCGATGTGATCCTCGACGACAAACTGGATCTCCGGTTTGGCTGGACGGCTAGGATCAAGTGCGGCCGGCGAGAACGCGCCAATGACGGTCTGACCTCCGCGTCGGCTTTCCGCCAGGGGAATCCAGAGCCGTTCTCCGTCGAACTGCAGGCCGCCGGGGTGATCCTGAACTCCCTCTGGGCGCAAGCCCGCCACCTTCTCCGGGGTGAGGTCCCACAGGTCCCAAGCCGCTGCACCAAGTTGGGCGCGCAGCAACAGCGCCTGCCGAGGCCGCAGGTCGTCTCGGCGGGCAGTCACATAAAAGTGTTCCCCAACCAACTCGAGACCCTGGGTGTGCGCTTTGGCGGTGACGCCGGCGATCGCGAGCGGTGGCAGGGGGAGTTCCTCGACGGGGAACGGGCCCGCGATTCCAGATCGCATGACCCAACCCACGAGGATCAGAACGGTCCCCGAGATCGCGGAGGCCCAGGCTCGACCGATCGCCGAGAGGGTGGGCGAAGGCCCCACAGTGCGAGGCGTGGGTAAACCAGACGCACGGACCGGTCGGTTGACGGGTGCCGAGAACGTCATGGCCACCCGGTGGGGCAGGACCCGCGTTACGCCAGTTTGTAGGTCGAGATGACGCGCATGTACTGGGCGCGCTCGAAGGCGCTCGGGTCCGGACAGTTCTTTTGGCTGAGACTGCCTTTGAGCTGGTTGACCGACTCGTACTCGTGTTCCTCCATCCATTGCCGCATCTCGCGTTCGATGGCGGCGATCTGGGCCGTGCCCTTGCGGAGCAGGACCGAGCAAAGCATGGCCACGTCGGCGCCGGCCATGAGGATCTTGAGGGCATCGGAGGCGGTGTGGATGCCGCTGGTGGCGGCCAGGCTGGCCTTGACGCGGCCGTGCAGCAAGGCGACCCACCGCAACGGCAGACGCCGCGCCTGGGGCGTGCTCAACAGGAGGCTGTGCTCGACCTCGAGGTTCTCGAGGTCGATGTCCGGTTGGTAAAACCGGTTAAAGAGTACCAGACCATCGGCGCCGGCGTCGTCCAATTGCCGCGCCATGTTGGCCATACTGCTGAAGAACGGGCTGAGTTTGACCGCCACCGGGATCGACACCGCACCGCGCACGGCCTTGAGGATGTCGACGTAGGTCTTCTCGACCTGCGCCGAGGTGAGCTCCGGATCGGTTGGGATGTAGTAGATATTCAGCTCGAGCGCGTGGGCGCCGGCTTGTTGGATCTTGCGGGCGTATTCGGTCCAACCGCCGAGCGAAGAGCCGTTGAGGCTGGCGATGACCGGGATCTTGACGGCGGCGCGCGCGGCCTGGATGTGGTCGAGGTAGTCTTCCGGGCCAAGGCGGAACTCACCGACTTGGGGGAAGTAACTCAAGGCCTCGGCGAAGCTATGGGTGCCTTGCTCGAGGGCGAGGTCGAGCTCGGCGCTCTCGAGGCGCAGTTGCTCCTCGAAGACCGACGGGAGCACCACGGCGCCGGCGCCGGCTTCTTCGGCCAGCTTGAGTTCGTCCACTTCGCGGGTGAGGGGCGAAGCGGACGGGACCAGCGGGCTGCGTAAGTTGAGGCCAAGGTAAGTCGTGCTGAAGTCCATGACGGTTCCTTTTGTCGGTTAAGCGTTGGTCGGCTCGGGAGCGGATGTGGGATTCGGCGCGGTCGCCGCGACGGTGGCCGGGGCGGGGGCGGTCGCGGCGGGTGAAGCGGCTGCGGGTGGGGGACTGGGCTTACTCTTGCGGGCGGCCAAGTAGGCGTAGAGCTCCCAGCGGGCGTCGGCGTCCTTCTGGGCTTGGGCGAAGAACCGTTTGGCGTCGTCGGGTTTGCTCTTGGTGAGCATCTTGAAACGGTTCTCGGAGAGCAGGTACTCCTGCACCTTGATGCGAGCCTGGGGCGAGTCGAGCTGCAACGGGTTCTCGCCGGCGGCAGCGCGGCGCGGGTCGTAGCGGTAGAGCAGCCACTGGCCGGAGTCGACGGCGGCCTTCTGTTGGCGCATGCCGACCCCGGTATCGAGCGAGATGCCATGGGCGATGCAATGGCTGTAGGCGATAATGAGCGAGGGACCGGGGTAAGACTCGGCCTCGAGGAAGGCGCGCAGGGTGTGTTCGTCTTTGGCGCCCATGGCGACGCTGGCCACGTAGACGGTGCCGTAGCTCATGGCGATGAGCCCGAGATCTTTCTTCCCGAGCGGTTTTCCGGCGGCGGCGAACTTGGCGATGGCACCGCGCGGGGTGGCCTTGGACATTTGGCCGCCGGTGTTCGAGTACACCTCGGTGTCCATGACCAGCACGTTCACGTCGCGGCCGCTGGCCAAGACATGGTCGAGGCCGCCGTAGCCGATGTCATAGGCCCAGCCGTCGCCGCCGACGATCCAGACGCTGCGCTTGACAAGGTTATCGGCCACCGCCAAGAGCTGCTTGGCCTCGCTCGAGGGATCGGCGGCGAGCTTTTCTTTGAGGGCGGCAACCCGCTCGCGCTGCTCGTAGATGCCGGCCTCGTCTTTCTGATCGGCGGCGAGGATGGCTTGCACGAGGTCGTCGCCCAGCTTCGGCGCCAGGCGCTGGAGCAGTTCGCAGCCGAATTCCTTTTGTTTGTCGATCGAGACGCGAAAGCCTAAACCGAACTCGGCCGTGTCCTCGAACAAGGAGTTATTCCAGGTGGGGCCGCGCCGGTTATGGTCGACGCAATAAGGTGTGGTGGGCAAGTTGCCCCCGTAGATCGAGCTGCAACCGGTGGCGTTGCCGATGAGCATCCGGTCGCCGAAGAGCTGGGTGGCAAGCTTGAGGTAAGGGGTCTCACCGCAACCGGCACAGGCGCCGGAGAACTCGAACAGCGGCCGCATGACTTGCTGCTGGCGCAGTTGGGTGACCTTCACCTTGCGGCGGTCCAGGTCCGGGACTTTGAGGAAGAAGTCCCAGTTCTCGCGCTCGGGAGCGCGCAGGGGCGGCTGGGGCCGCATGTTGATCGCTTTGAGCCGGACTTCGGCCTTGTTCTTGGCCGGGCAGACGTCCACACAGAGCACGCACCCGGTGCAGTCCTCCGGCGCCACCTGGATGGTGAACTTGAGGCCCTTCCACTCCGGCGCCCGGGCGTCGCAGGACTTGAAGGTGGCGGGCGCACCGGCCAGGTTTTGGGCGTCATAGACCTTCATCCGGATCGAGGCGTGCGGGCAAACGGCGGCGCATTTGCCGCACTGGATGCAGGTCTTCTCGTCCCACACGGGGATTTCGAGGGCGAGGTTCCGTTTCTCGTACTGGGCGGTTGCGGTGGGGAAGGTCCCGTCGCAGGGCAAGGCGCTGACGGGCAGGGTCTCGCCCAAGCCGCCATAGATGCGGCCGAGGGTCTCCTTGATCCGGTCGGGGGCGTTGGCGGTGAAGGGGTCGGGGATGCCAAACTGGCTGGTGATCTGGGTGGGGACGGTCACCTCGAAGAGGTTCGCCAGGGTCTGGTCGACGGCCTCGGTGTTTTTGCGGACGACATCTTCGCCTTTGCGGCCATAGGTTTTTTTGATGGTGTACTTGATCTGCTCGATGGCTTCCTCGCGGGGCAGGACGCCGGCCAGGGCGAAGAAGCAGGTTTGCATGACGGTATTAATGCGCGAGCCCATGCCGGTGGCCTTGGCGACCTTGATGGCGTCGATGACATAGAAACGGATCTTCTTGTTGACCATCTGGGTCTGCAGCGGCCGGGGCAGTTGCTCCCAGATCTCGTCCTTACCGAACGGGGTGTTGAGGAGGAAGGTCCCCCCCGGCACCAGCGGCTGGAGCATGTCGTACCGCTCGAGGAAGATCGGTTGGTGGCAGGCGACGAAGTTGGCTTGGTTCACCAGGTAACTCGAGCGGACCTGGGTCGGCCCAAACCGCAAGTGCGACACCGTGACGGCGCCGGCTTTCTTCGAGTCGTAGACAAAGTAGCCCTGGGCGTAGTTGTCGGTGCTCTCGCCGATGATCTTGATCGAGTTCTTGTTGGCGCCGACGGTGCCGTCGGAGCCCAATCCGTAGAACATTGCGCGGACGACCTTCTCTCCTTCCGTCGAGAACTCCTTGTCGTACGGGAGGCTCAGGTGGGTCACATCATCCTCGATCCCCACGCTAAAGTGGTTCTTGGGCTGCGGGGCGGCGGCGTTATCGTAGACGGCCTTGACCATGGCCGGAGTGAACTCCTTCGAAGACAGGCCATAGCGTCCGGCCAAGACACGGGGCATCGCGTTGCGGGCGCCCCAACCGTTGGCCAGACCCTCCGTCAGCGCCGCGACCACATCGAGGTACAACGGTTCGCCCGCGCTACCCGGTTCCTTGGTCCGGTCCAAGACCGTGAGCTGCCGGACCGTGGCGGGCAGGGCGGTGACGAACCGCTGCACGTCGAACGGCCGAAAGAGCCGCACCTTGAGCACGCCGAATTTGCCGCCCTGGGCATTGAGGTACTCGGCAGCTTCGTGAGCGGTCTCGCAGGCCGAGCCCATCAGCACGACGACATTGGTCGCGTCGGGGGCGCCCACGTATTCGTAGAGGCGATATGGGCGGCCGGTGAGGCGGGCGAAGCGGTCCATGGCGCCCTGAGTGATCTCGGGGCACTTGGAGTAGTAGCCATTGCAGGCCTCGCGCGCCTGGAAGAAGACATCGGGGTTTTGGGCGGTGCCGCGCAGCACGGGCCGATCGGGGTTCATGGCCCGCTGGCGGTGGGCGACGACCAGGTCGTCCGGGATCATGGCCCGCATGGTGTCCTCCTCGAGCAGCTCGATCTTCGCAACCTCATGCGAGGTGCGGAAGCCATCGAAGAAGTGGAGGAACGGCACCCGGGCCTCGAGGGTGGCGGCTTGGGCGATGAGGGCGAAGTCCATGGCTTCCTGGACCGAGTTCGAGCTGAGCAGGGCGAAGCCGGTCGAGCGGGCGGCCATGACGTCGCTGTGATCGCCGAAGATGGACAGGGCATGGGTGGCCAAGCAGCGGGCGGAAATGTGGAACACGGTGGGGGTCAACTCGCCCGCGATCTTAAACATGTTGGGGATCTTCAGCAGCAGGCCCTGGGAGGCGGTGAAGGTGCAGGTCAACGCGCCTGTCTGGAGCGCACCGTGGACGGCGCCGGCGGCCCCCCCTTCACTTTGCATCTCGACCACGCTCGGGATGGTGCCCCACAGGTTCTTGACCCCTTCCGAAGCCCATTGGTCGCACCACTCCCCCATGTTCGACGAAGGGGTGATGGGGTAGATCCCCATCACTTCGTTGCAGCGATAGGCCACGTAAGCAACGGCTTCGTTACCGTCAATGGTAGTAAAGTTTTTCATGGTCCAATTTGCATCACACAGTTCCAAGCCGCTGGCAAGCCTCACGGGATCTCACTCGCGCGCCGCACCCTGGGCGCCTCGGGGCGGCGCACCTTCTGCCTGCGCCTGCCCCGGCAGCCTCCCACAAGTGCTCGCCAACGTGCCGACCGCGGCGATCGGCTGCTCCACCTGCGTTGGCCACTGCTTTGCATATTTTGTGGTAGCTGCAGGGCCGCTTATGCTGCCAAGGCCTCACATCAGAGCGATGCAACCAGCCGGCCGGCCGACACCCAAGCCCAGACCCACGCGAACCAGCGCGCTCACACCCGGCAGGACCGGTAGGGGTGGGGGGGCGCACCGCGGTCCGACCGGCTCACAAGATGGGTGACGCGCCCACGCGCGAGGATGCAACCGCCGGGGGCCGTCTCCCGGGGAGGTGGGCGATCCTGTCCACCCTGGCTGGCTCGTAACCGGCGGGCACCCTCGAGGGTCTCAATCAGAGACCGAAGCCGAATGATGTCCATGTGGGAAGTTTGCCAGACCGCTCGCTCGAACAGCCCGGTTAAGGGGGGAGTGTTCTTGTTGTGTTGTGCGCTGCTCACCGGGTGCAGCGCCGCCCACTACCGGCGGTCCTCGGACCAGGAGGTCTATCGGATCGTGGAGCAGTTCGAGCAGCAGGTGTTTGGCAAGACCAACGCCTTCACCATCGACACTTCCCGCTCCGGACGCCCTCCAGAGGCCATCCCGGCTGCGGAGATCCTCGAGGATCGGATGGCCACCAACCGGCGGGTGGTCCGGCTGTCCGAGGCCCTCGAGTTGGCGGTGCAGCATAGCCGGGAGTATCAGACTCAGAAGGAGCAGCTTTACCTGACCGCCCTGAGCCTGAGCGGCGCGCGGTACGAGTTCGGGCCCAAGTTCTTCGCCGATTCGACCGCGCAAGTGGGCGGCTCGCCCTCCGGCTCCCAAAGCGGGTCGGTGCGCAGCCGGGTGGGGGTCAGCCAGTTCCTGCGCACCGGGGGTCGACTCAGCGTGTCGTTGGCCAACGATCTGTTGCGCTACTTCGTCGGCCAACCGGTCGGGGCAACCCGCGACTCCGCCATCAACACCCTCTCGGTGGATTTGGCCCAGCCGATCCTGCGCGGGTTTGGCCGCAACGATCCGACCGTCGAGAGTTTGACCCAAGCGGAGCGCAACGTCGTCTATGCCATTCGGACATACAGCCTGTACCAAGAGCAGTTCGCGGTGAACATTGTGAACGACTACTTCAGCCTCCTGGGCCAGAAGGATGCGATCCGCAACAACTACACCAACTACCTGCGGCGCGTGGACACGACCCGCTATGTGCAAGCCCGGTCGGTGGACCGCGTGCGGGCCAGCGATGTGGACGACGCGCGCACGGCCGAGCTCGTTGCGTACATCAACTACGTCAACTCGCTGGCGAGTTATCTGAGCCAGTTGGACGCCTTCAAGATCCGGCTGGGGCTGCCGCTGAGCGAGAAGCTGTACCTGATCGATGCCGACCTCGAGGCAGTCGAACAGCGGGGGCTGATGCCCGTGGGGGTCGACCAGAACGCCGCCTTCCGCCTGGCCGTCGAGTCGCACATGGACCTGCTCAACGCCATTGACCGGTTCGAGGACAGCAAGCGCAAAGTCCGCCTCGCCGCCGACCAGCTCAAGCCCGGCCTGAACCTCTTCGCCAACGCCAACCTCGCCTCCGAGGGACCGGACGACTACACCAATTTCGACCCCGACAAGGTGCGCTACTCGGCGGGGGTGCAGTTGGACCTGCCCCTGGACCGGCTGCGGCAGCGGAACAACTACCGGGCGGCGTTGGTCTCCTTCGAGTCCCAGTTGCGCAGCCTCAGTGCGACCCTTGACAACTTCAAGGACCGCATTGACCGTGGGCTGCGCACGCTGGAGCAGCAGCGGCTGAACTACCTCAACCGCCAGGCCACTCTCGAGGTCGCCCGTCGCCGGGTGGACATGAACCAGACGCTGCTCGAGGCGGGTCGAGTCGCGATCCGCGACGTGCGCGAGTCGCAAGACGCGTTGATTGCCGCCGAGAACCAACTGACCGACAGCATGGTCCGCTACCTTCAAGCCCGGATGCAACTGCTGCTGGACATGGGCGTGTTGCGCACCGAAGTCGAGACTTTCTGGCTGGTGGACCCGCTGGCGGGCGAACTGGCTGAGCGCCTGCGCGGCACGCCCCCTCTGCAAATGCCCGGCGACGAACTGATCCCTCCCGACACCTTCCTGGAGCCTTCCCTATGAAACTTGACGCCTTGACTCACCGCTTGCCGGCACCGTTACGGCAGCGCCCCCTGCTCCTGCTCGCCGTCGGCGTGGGCGCCCTCGCCCTGCTGGCGGTTCTGACGCTCAGCCTGCCCAGCCCCGAGCATGCCGCCACGGCTTACCATGCAGTGCGCCGGGGCGACTTCACCGTCACGGTGGTCGAGGGGGGCACTCTGACGGCGGTAAGCGAGGTCAGCATCCGCAACGAGGTCGAGGGCACCGCGCGCGTCATCTACATCGTGTCGGAGGGGTCCTATGTGAAGAAGGGGGACCTGCTGGTCGAGCTCGACTCCTCCCAGGCTCAGGACCAGGTCAACCAACAGCAGATCGCGTTCGAGAAGGCCCAGTTCGGCCTCGTCTCCGCCGAGGCCAACCTGCAAATCCAGCGCAGTGCTGCCGAGAGCGACATCCGAGCAGCCGAGCTCAAGCTGCTCTTCGCAAACTTGGACTTGGAGAAATTCCAACAGGGCCAGTCGGTGGTCGACCTGATCGAGGCCAGCAACAAGTTGGTGCAAGCCGAGAACCAGTTGGCGGTGAGCCTCGAGAACTACACCTGGACGACCAACCTGGCCACCAAAGGCTACGAAACCAAGCAACGCGTGGACTCAGACCGCCTCTCAGTCATGGGGGCGCGCAACTCCCTGATCGTGGCCAGCAACACGGTCTGGATGCTCCAGGAGTTTGACCTGCGCAAACAGCGGGAGACGTTCGTGTCCAACTTGCGCGAGGCCGAGCGCGAGCTCGAACGAGTCAAGGCCCAGAGCTCGAACCGCATCGCCTCCTACGAAGCCGACCTGCTCACCCAGTCCAACACTCTCGTGCTCAACCAAAAGAAGCTCGAACGCGACCGCAAGAACCTGACCTCGACGAAGATCTACGCGCCCCAAGACGGTTTGGTGGTCTATCCCATGAGCGATAACCGTTTCAGCAGCGAGTCACTGATCGAGGAAGGGGCCGTGGTGCGCAACCGCCAGGAGCTGATCAAACTGCCGGACGTGTCGAAGCTCAAAGTGACCATCAAGGTGCACGAGTCGCACGTCAACATGGTCCGGGCGGGCCAACCTGCCTTTGTCGTGCTCGACCAGATGCCCGATCAGCGGTTTCGGGGCACGGTCGACAAGGTCGCGCTGCTGCCCGACACCCAGAGTCGCTGGGGCAACCCTAACCTCAAAGTCTACAATACCGACATCGTCATCACCGAACCGCTCCCCGGGGTGAAACCGGGCGTTTCCGCGCGCGCCGAAGTCATCATCACCAACATCGCCAACTCCCTCTCGGTCCCCATCCAAGCCGTCACCACCCTCAAAGGGCGCCAGGTCGCCTACGTCCGCCAAGGCGGCGCCGACGTCCCAGTCCCGGTCGAGGTGGGCCTCTTTAACACACGGTTTATCCAGGTCCTCTCGGGACTCAAGGAAGGCGATCGGGTCTTGCTCTCGCCGCCTTTTGACACCCAGGAACGCGACCTGGCCGGGGGCGTCTTGACCTCGGAGGAAGCAGCTAAAGCGGCGCCGACTAACGCCCCAGCGGCCAGTCAGGCCGGCTCGGTCGGCCCAGGGCCAGCACGGACGCCGAACGCCACCGCGGGCACTCGCGAACCGAGTAGTCCGCCCTTCGCCGGCACGGGCGGCGAACCGGGATTCGGCGGTGGACGGCGCGGCGATCCGACCGGGGGCGAGGGCGGGGGCGGTCCCGGCGGAGGCGAAGGCGGCGGTCGCCGCAGCCGCTTCAATCAAGAAGAGGTCCTGAGGCAATACGACGCGAATGGGAACGGCCAACTCGACGACGATGAGCGCCAAGCCATGATGGCCGCCTTCCAGGCCCGGTTCGGCGGCCAAGGCGGCCAAGGGCGCCCCGGCGGTCAAAGCGGGCCTGGCGGTCAGGGCGGGTTCGGTGGCATGGGTGGCCCGGGCGGTTTCCCCGGCGGCAACCTCCAGGAGATGATCAAGCGGTTCGACAAGAACGGCGACGGCGAACTGGACGATCCGGAGCGCGAAGCCATGCGCGAAACCCTGCGCGAGGAGCGGAGCCGCAACCGGCCTAGCTCTGGCGCAGAACCGGGCCGCGGCGGGCCGAGGCCGGAAGGACGCAGCCCAGCACCCCAGGCTCCGCAACCATGACGACCCGGGACCGGCCGCCACCCCAGTCGCGCGCTCGCCGCGCCGAGGATTGCGCGTCCGGCCGCCGAGCTGGAGTGCCTCGTGAAGCAGGGCCGCAGACCGGGGGTTGGGCGTGTGGCCCGAGGCCACGCGGGCAAGATGCGCGCGCTCCCAACTTGACCTGCCGGCCTGGTGTTTTGGGGGTCGCGGCTCGTAGTGATCGGGGTGGCACGGACTGATTCGCCATGTTGAGCTTCCAGTTCCTTAGCACGGTCCGCCTGGGCATCAAGAGCCTGATGCTGCACAAGCTGCGGTCAGCGCTGACCATGCTGGGGATCATCTTCGGCGTTTGCTCGGTGATTGCCATGCTGGCCATCGGCGAGGGCGCGTCGTTCGAGGCCCAGGAGGCGATCAAGAAACTGGGCAGCAACAACATCATCCTGCGTAGCCTGAAGCCGGCGAGTTTGACGCAGCAGACCAGCATGAGCTCGCGCGGCCGCGCGCTCAAGTACGGGCTGACCTATGACGACGGCGCCCGGCTGCAGTCGACCATTCCCGGAGTGGCGCGGGTGTTGCCGATGCGCATCATTCGCCAGAACGTGCGGTACAGCCGCAACGAAGTCCCCTGCCAAGTCATCGGCACCCTTCCGTTCTACCCCGAGGTCGTGGGGGTGGACACTCTGCGCGGCCGGTTCCTGAGCCAACTGGACGAGGTCCACCAGAACAACGTCTGCGTGGTCACAGCCGGCCTGGCCCAGCGCCTCTTCGGCCACCAGGATCCGATGGACAACACCGTCAAGATCGACGAGTTCTACTACCAGGTCGTCGGGATCATCCGGGAGAAGAACATGCCCGAGCAGCGGACCCAAGCCGGCAAGATGGAAGGTGAACCGCTCGACAACAACGTGTACATCCCGCTCGAGACCTCGCGCCGGCGTTTTGGCGATGTGCTCATCCGCCGCTCGGCGGGCAGTTTCGAGGCCGAAGAGGTGCAACTGCACCAAATCACCGTGCAGATGCGCGACCTGGCGTCGGTGGAAACGGCCGATCCGCAGATCAAGACCGTCCTGAACCGGTTCCACGACGAGAAAGACTACGAGGCCATCGTGCCGCTGCAACTGCTGCGGCAGGCGGAGGCGACCAAGCGCATTTTCAACATCGTGCTGGGGTCCATCGCCGCCATCTCGCTCCTGGTGGGTGGCATCGGCATCATGAACATCATGCTCGCCACGGTCACCGAGCGCACCCGCGAGATCGGCATCCGGCGCGCCCTCGGCGCCAAACGACGGGACATCACCACCCAATTCCTCGTCGAGACGGTGGTGCTCTCCGTGGGCGGCGGGCTGATCGGAGTCGTGGTGGGCGTGATCACCCCCGTGCTGGTCTCTCATTTCGCCGACATGAGGACGATCATCACGCTGTGGTCGGTCCTGCTCGCCTTCGGTATCTCGGGCGCCGTCGGCATCGTTTTCGGCCTCTACCCCGCCAGCGCCGCCGCCAAACTCGATCCCATCGAGGCCCTCCGGCACGAATAGCCCGGCGCCCACCGACCTCCTGGTTGCCCGGCTCCGGCTTTTGTTTTGCAGCCTGGGCCGCTTTGGGTTATAAACTGCCTCCGGGTCTGTACTGGCCGCGGCGTCGCCTGCGCCTTAGACAGAGATCGTCACCGGCTCCACCGAACCGGGCGCCCGGGTGAGGGTCGTGCGGTGGCCCAGGTCCCGCTCCGGTCCCGCAGCGGTGGGCGACGCGGGCGATTGAATGCGCGCAGAAACCTGAACATCCCAGACTGAATGAAAGGCAACCCCATGAGATTCTCACGTGAACTTGCTCCCCTTTGGGCCCTTGGGGCCTGGTCCTTCGTGTGCGGCGGGCTCGCCCTTAGCCTGGCAGCCCAGCCCCAGCGGTTCGCCGACCTGGTGGGGCCAGGGAATGTCGGGGCCGTAACCGCCACGGCGCCTTTGACGGTTCCCTTCATCACGTGGGGAGGCGACATGGCGACGTTCTATGCGAACGGCGGGCTCACCACCCAGGCCGGCTCGCTCTACCAAAAACAGGGGTTGAACCTGCGGTTGGTGCCCGGGGACGACTTCTTGCAGCAGGTGCGGGATTATCGCGCGGGCAAGACCCCCTTCCTGCGCGGCACCTTCCACATGATCGGCCTCGCCAGCGAAGTCATCGGCGCCGATCCCCGCACCAAAGGGGTGGCGATCCTGCAATTGACTTGGTCGGCGGGCGACCATCTGGTGGCGCGGGAGCAGATCAAGCGGCTCGACGACCTCAAAGGCAAGACGGTGGTGCTGCAACAGGCCGGACCCCATGTGGGCATGCTCGATGACGTCCTCAAGAGCGCGCAGTTGACCTGGGACGACATCAAGATCGTGTGGGCCAAAGACCTGACCGCTTCCGCGGACTCACCGGCCGAACTCTTCCGCAAGCGGGCCGACCTCGACGCGTGCTTCGCCATCACCCCGGACATGGTGGGCTTGTGCGGCGGACTGACCAGCGTCGGCAGTGGCGCCGAGGGGACGGTCAAAGGGGCCAAGGTGCTCGTTTCGACGGCTCAGTTGTCGCGCTCGATTGCCGACGTGTACGTGTGCCGGAAGGATTTCTATGACGCGAACAAGGAGCTGGTGACCAAGTTCGTGGCGGGTTACCTCAAGGCGTGTGAGGAAGTCATCGAGCTCAAGAAGCAGTACGAGGCCCGGGGCTCGGAGCCCTACCAGGCCCTGCTGCAGCTCACCCAGGACATCTACGGCAAGCAGACCATTCCGGTCCTCGACGATGCGCATGGCCTGTTGTCCGATTGCACCTTCGCCGGCTACCCTGGCAACGTTGCCTTCTTCACCGAGGAGGGGAACCTCACCGGGTTCGAGGCGTTCCAGAAGTCCGCGCTCGAGGTGGCGGTGAATCGTGGCTACGCCAAGGAACGGATGGGCCTGTTCCCTTCGGGACTCGACTACCAATCGCCCCTGTTCCTGAGCTACTTGACGCGAACCCAGGTCCAGCGGCAAGAACGGTTCCGGGCCGAGGCGGTGCAGAGCGAGATCGAGATGCTCAGCGCCGGAGGCGCCCTGGACGACCGCACCATCGTCTCCTTCACGATCAACTTCGAGCCGAACCAAACCGAGTTCAGCGCGATCCAGTACGGCGCCGAGTTTCAGCGGGTGGTCGAAACGGCCGCCCGATTCGGCAACGCCGTCATTGCCATCCGCGGTCACGCCGATCCCACCAAGACCCTCCTCGACCTGGTGCGCGCGGGGATGGCCAAAGGCGTGCTCAAGCGGGTCGGCGCCTCCGGCAACTATTCCTACTCGCTCAACGGCCGGCCCTTGGACCTGAGCGCAACGGTCGAACTGGTGAAACTGATCGAGACCGGGGCGTTCGACGGCGCGCCCGAAAGCAATCCGCGCGAGACGCTGCAGGCGGCGTTGAACCTCTCGCGCAGTCGGGCGGAGATGGTCCTGGACTCGATCGTTGCTTATGCCAAGACCAAAGGGACCTCGATGGACAAATCCCAGATCCAACCCGTGGGCGTGGGAATCCGCGAACCGTTCGTGGCTAAACCGACTAACCTGGATGAAGCCAAGAAGAACATGCGCGTCGAGTTCCGGGTCGTCCGGGTGGCAGCCGAGGCCGCCAAGCCGGCCGACTTCGATTTCTAACTCCGCAACCCCCGATGGCCATGAAGACACCCCTTGCTACCGCCTGCGCTGGCCTCGCCTGTCTGGGCCTGTGGGTCGGCGCTTCGGCCTGTGCGCAGAACTACTACGACAACGTGGTGATTGTCCTGGACGCCTCCGGCTCGATGAAAGATCCGTTACCCGGATCGAACGTGCAGAAGATGGCCGCGGCGAAGACCGCGCTCAAGACGGTGCTGCAACAGGTGCCCGCCAGCACCCGTGTCGGCTTGCTCGTGTTCAGCGCGCGCAACCTGCGCGACGAATGGGTCTATCCCCTCGGGCCGCAGCAACCGGAAGAGCTGCTCAAGGCGATTGACCTGCCCGAGCCGCAAGGCAGCACGCCCCTGGGCAAATACCTCAAGCTGGGCGCCGATCGACTCCTGGACGAACGGGCGAAACAATTCGGCTACGGCACCTACCGCTTGTTGGTCGTGACCGATGGCGAGGCCCAAGACCAGAACCTGGTCGACCGTTACGCGCCGGACGTTATGTCCCGCGGCATCACCCTGGATGTCATCGGGGTCGGCATGCGCACCGACCATACCTTGGCGACCCGCGTCCATTCGTACCGCCGCGCGAACGATCCCGAGGCCCTCCAGCGAGCGGTGGCCGAGGTCTTGGCGGAGGTCTCGCGGCCGAAGAACGATCAGGCGATGGGCGAGGGCTTCGACCTGATTGCGCCCATCCCGGTCGAAGTTGCCAGCGCCGCGATCACCGCCCTGGCCACCTCCGGTAACCACCCCATCGGCGAACGGCCCCGCGCCGCCGCGCCGGCCGCACCGGCGGGCGAACCCACCCAGGCCACCTCGGCAGCATCGCCTCAGGCGCCCTCGACCAGTCCCCCCGCCCCGGCGGGCCCAACTCGCGGGGGCAGGTCGTTCGCGTTTTGGACGATCGTGATTCTGTTTGCGGCCGTGTTTCTGCTGCGGCGCTTAGGCCGCGGCTCGCGCCGATGAGTGAGCGACGCGCCAAAGGCTGTCTGGTCGCCGCCGTAGTGTGGTGTCTGATTCTGGCGGTGCTCGGGGTGGCATACCGGTACCTGGTCCATCCCTACTTGCGCGAGCGACTCAAAGGCGACACCGGCTCCGCCAGTCAATACCAAGGCGAGATCGTGGTCGCCGCGGATTCCTTCTCGGGCTATGCGGTGCTGCGGTCCGACCTGATGAAACAGGAACTCAAGGCTCGGCAGCTCCGCCTCACGGTAGCGGATGACCAGGCCGATTTCGCGGCTCGCCTGCGCGACCTCCAGCGGGGCAAGACGCAGATGGCAGTGTTTACCATCGATTCGCTCATCATGGCCGGAGCGAAGCTTGGAGAGTTCCCTGCCACCATCGTGTTTGTCATCGACGAGACGAAGGGCGGAGACGCCATGGTGGCACTCCGGGCGGCGGTCGGCACGGTCCAGGAGCTCAACCACCGAGACGCGCGCATCGTGCTCACGCCCAACTCCCCCTCGGAGTTCCTCGCCCGGGTGGTGATCGCCCACTTCAACCTGCCCAGCCTGCCGGAGCCGTGGGCGATCGAGGCCGAAGGCGCCCGCGCCGTGTTCCAGCAGCTCCGCGCGGCCAAGCCGGGCGAGAAGCGGGCTTTTGTGCTCTGGGAACCTTACGTGTCTAAGGCGCTCGAGTCGCCCGAGGTGCATGTGCTCTTGGACAGCTCGAAGCTCAGCGGGTACATCGTGGATGTTCTGGTGGCGCAACGGGCGTTCCTGCGGGATTACCCCGACCGCGTGCGGGCAGTGGTCGAGGCCTACGCCCGGGCGGCTTACACCTACGGCCAACAGCCCGAAGGCTGGAGCAAGCTGGTCCGTGAGGATGCACGGTTAACGGGTGCGGAAGCCTTGGACGAAGCCCAAGCGCGGCAGGTGGTGCAGGGGATCCGCTGGAAGAACACGCTCGAGAATTACGCGCACTTCGGGTTGACGCCCACCCCCGCTGGCAGCGGTTTGCCGCACCTCGAGGACATCATCGGCAACATCGTCGAGGTGTTGCTCAAGACGCGCGCGTTGCCGGCCGACCCGCTGGCCGGCCAGCACCACACCCTGTTCTATCGGCAGATCCTCCAGGAGCTGCACACCGCCAACTTTCACCCCGGCCAGGGCCTCAACCTGATCCCCGGCCTGAGCCAAGGCTTGACCCCTGCCGAGCAAGTGCGCGTCGAGGCGGAGGCGAAGCCGTTGACTACGGAGCAGTGGGCCAAACTCCAACCCGTGGGCGAACTGCGGGTCCAGCCGATCGTCTTCACGCGGGGCTCCGCCCATATCAGCGTGCAAAGCGAGCGTGACCTCCAGACCCTCGCCCGCCGCCTCCAGTCTTTCCCGCGCTTTTATCTCCGCGTGATCGGTCACGCCCGCCCCGAGGGCGACCCGGAAGCCAACCGCGTCCTCGCCCAGGCGCGGGCGGAGGCGGCAGCGCAATACTTGCGGACCCAGGGGCTGCGCCCGGAACGACTCCGCGCCGAAGCCGCCCCGGCCCCGGCCGCGGCAGGCGAAGGCCAAGCGGTATCGTTCTTCGTCGGGCAGGTTCCCTACTGACGCGATGAACGGCGTGGCTGCACTCCTGAATGGGACCCATGCCCCGACCGCTACGGACGCGACCTTCGCACGCGCGTCAGCTTGCAGGTGCGCTGGGCCGTCCTCGGCGCGCCCGACCGCCCCCATGGCATTCGTCTGGGTGACTCATGACTAACTCGCTCACCACCCCCCCAACCCTCTGGTGCCCCCGCGCGCCTAGGGGACGGCCAGGATGGGGGCGGCCGGTGCCGGGTCGAGGCGCGGAAAAACCTGTGAAACCGCCCGCGAACCGCGCATATTGTGAACCGCCGTTGCGGCGCCGCGCTATGCTGGACGCCAACCAGATTCGCAAGCAGGTCCTGGTGCGCACCCTGGGCAGCCCCTGGGTGATGGGGCCGTTCTTGCTCGGCATGACCGCCCTGACCGCGGTCTGGGCCCTCGGGCTCAAGGCCGGCCTGGGTTGGTTTGCCGGCTTAGCCGGGCTGCTGGGTGCCGCGGGCGCGTTTGTCACGCAACTGGTGATGCGGGGCGAACGAACCGCCCGGCAGGTGACCGCGGAACTCGCCGGCCGCCAACAAGAATCGCAGCAGGCAAAACTCGACTCGCTCGATCGACACCTCAGCACGGCCGACGAGGACCCGCGGCCCGAAGCTGCCTTGCGCGACCTGAGGGCGCTGTTGCTCGCCTTCGAGACCGCAGAGGCCGGCGCCAGCCCGGTGCACTTGGCTACCGTGGTCGAGTTGCGCGCCCGCGCCCACCAACTCTTCGAACACTGCGTGCGGTCGCTAGATCAGACCGGGCAACTCTGGCAGACCGCCCAGCAGCTTCACACGCCGGCGGCCCGCCAGCCCATCCTGGACCAACGCGAGCGCATCATCGCCGAGGTCCAAGCCTCGGTCCAACACCTCAGCGATACGCTGGTGGGCCTGCAAACCCTCGGCACGCAACCCGGCTCGGCCAAGGAGTTGACCCGCATGCGCACCGAACTCGACCAGAGCCTCGAGTTGGCGAAAACGGTTGAGGCGAGGGTCGATTCCTTGCTAAACGAGAATGCGCTGCGTGACCAGACACTGGAAACCAACCTGCGAACGAAAGGATAACTATGTTCGGCGCCATTGCACGATGGTTTAAAGCCCTCGGTTACTTGTTGACCGGCCAAATCGACTCGGCCCGCCGCGTGATTGATACCAACCCCCACGTCGTGCGCGCCAAGTACGACTCGGTCATCCGCGATAAAGTCTCCCAAATCCATACCTACAAACAGGCCGTCGCCGGCCTCATCGCCCAGCAAGAAAGCAAGCTCACCATCGTCAAACGGCTCACCGACGAGGTGCAGCAACTCGAACGCCTCAAAGCCGGCGCCCTCGCCAAAGCCAAGCAAACCGTCGAACGGCTGCAGAAAAGCGGCAAGAGCAAGGAAGAGATCCACAGCGACGAGGAATACAAGAAGTGCCTAGGCGCTTATAACGACTTCTCCTCGACCCTAGCCGAGAAACAAGAACGCATCGCCGAGGCCGAGCGCGATGTCGAGACCTACCGCAAGACCATCGCCGACCATAAGACCCAGCTCCAGCAACTCCTGCGCGACGTCGACAAACTCAAGTCCGAAGCCGCCGATGCCGTCGCCGACATCATCACCGCCAAGCAGGAGAAAGACATCGCCGACATGCTCACCGGCATCGCGAAGGATGGCTCCGCCCAAGAACTCCAAAGCCTCCGCCAACTGCGCCAGGAAATCCGGGCCGAAGCCCGTGTCTCGCGCGAGTTGGCAGGCACCGACACCAAAGCCCAAGAGGCTGAGTTCCTCGAGTACGCCCGCCGGAGCTCCGCCAATGAAGAATTCGACGCGCTGCTGGGCTTGGCGGAGAAAGCTGCCCCCGCCGCAAAAGCGGCGCCGGAGAAATCCGCGGCTTTGCCCGAGTGAGGCCTCGGTCAGGCGCGCGACCAACGGGCCGATGCCGGACAGCGGTAGCGGCGTGCGCCGCTTCGGGTCGCCCACGCCCCGCCGGCTGGGCGAACCTCGGGCGGCCGGGCGAACCTCGAGAACCTTAAGAACGTTGTGCTTATGAAAACGAACTGGATCAAGCTAAGTTTGCTAGGTGGCGTGCTGGGGTTGGCCGGTTGCCAATCCAAATCGGTGCCGACCTTCTCGCTGGCCTGGAGCGAATACCCTTCCTGGAGCGTGTTTGGAGTGGCTCACGTGCAAGGACTCATCGACGGTGCCGCCGGCGCGCTCGGGCCTATCGAGAAGAAATGGAACGTGGACATCGTCCTCAAAGAGGCCGAATACGACCCCTGCATCACCATGTACGGCGCCGCCCAGTGCGACGCGGTCTGCATCACCACCCTGGACGCCCTGAGTCCGGCCTTGGGCCGCAGTTCGGTCGTCATCCTGCCCACCTCGACCAGCGCCGGCGCCGACGCCCTGATCGTGCCCCAGACGATCACCAACCTCACCCAACTCCGCGGCAAGAAGGTCTACGGCCTCGCTAAGAGCGTCTCCGAGTACTGCTTCAACCGCAACCTCGAGCTGCTGGGCGAGAAGCCCGAAGATTACCAGTTCAGCAACATGGACCCCGGAGCGGCGGCGGTGGCCATGCAGCAACAACAAGAAGGCATCGAGGCCATCGTGGTCTGGAATCCCTTCGTGCTCGAGACCCTGAACAAGCGCAAAGACACCCATGTCCTGCTCGATTCGCGTAAGATCCCAAACGAAATCATCGATGCCGTCGTCCTCGCCCAAGCGTCGCTTGACCGGCCCGGCGGCCGCGACTTCGCCTGCGCCGTCATCGACGCCTTCTATGCGGTCAACCGGCGCCTGGCCGACGCCGCCACCCGCGACGACACCCTCATCGCGATCGGCGAGAAATTCAGCCATTTGGACCTCGCCGGCATGAAGACCGTGGTGGAACAGACCCGCTTCTACGGCACACCCAAAGAGGCGCTCGACCTGCTCACCGGCGAGGAACTGAAGGCCGTCACCAAACGGGTTGTGGACTTCTGCGTCCAGCAGGGCATCGTGAAATCAGCCCCGCCGATCGGTTACGGCGCGGCTGCGGACCCGGCAGGGACCGCGCTCCGGTTCGACCCCACCTTCATCCAGGCCGCCGCCGCCCGGCCATGAACCGCGCGCCCCGCCTACGAACGCGACGGCCGGCCGACCCTGCCGACTGCTGACTATGTTTAGCCAATCGGTTGCCGTTCCAATCCGCCTGCCCGAGTCGTGGGGCGGTCTGGCCAACAGCCGGGGAGTCCTGCGGCTCGAAGGCGAGTCGCTCCAGCTCGAGTTCGTCACGCACGACAGCATCTTCGAGGCGGTGCGCTCGGACATCAAACGGGTCAGCATCCCCTTCGAGGCGATCGAGTCGTTCGAGTTGCGCAAGGGTTTCTTTGGCTGGCGCTTCGAGCTCACCACCACGCACCTCGAGGCGCTGCAGAAAGTGCCCGGCGGACACCAGGGACGCGTGGCCATGCCCGTCGGCCGCCGCGACCGGCCGGCGGCCGAACGACTCCTGACCGAGTTCCAAGTCCTGTGGACCCAGCGGGCCTGTCGCTGGCTCGAGCAGGATGTTCAGGCGGCCCTCAGCGATCCTCCCAAACGCAAACGGGCCCGGCGCGCATGATCATCCGCCAACCGATCGCCAGCCTCACCCGAGTCGCTCTCGGCGTCCTGTCCCTGCTACTTTTGCTCCTGGCCTATACGTGGCTTTCGCACCGGCAGCACCGACTCAACCCGCACGACACCACGATCCCCACCTGGTCCCAACTCGCCGAAGGCGCCCGCGCCATGTGCGTCCCGGACAAGCGGACCGGCGAACGCTGGCTGGTCGAGGATGCGAAGGCCTCGGGAACGCGGTTTTTCTTGGGGCTACTGGCGGGAGCGTTGGGGGCGGTGGTGCTGGGGCTCTTGATGGGCTGCTACACCCCCATCGAGGCCTTCTGCTCGCCCCCTTTGTCGTTCCTCGCCAAAGTCCCCGCGACGGCCGCGATGGCGGTCTTCTTCGCCTTGGTGGGCACGGACCTCAACATGTACGTAGCGATCATTGCCTTTGGGATTCTGCCGACGCTGGCGCTGACGGTCTACCTGGCCGTCAAGGAATTCCCCGATGAGTTGCAGTACAAAGCCTTCACCTTGGGCGCCTCGAGCTTCGAGGTAGTCTATCCCATGATCTTCCGCTACGTGCTGCCGAAGGTGATCGACGCCCTGCGCCTCATGATCGGACCGGCCCTGGTCTACTTGATCGCCGCGGAGATGCTCGTCGGGGACGTCGGCTTCGGCTACCGCATCCGCCTGCTCTCCCGCCGCACCGAGATGAGCGTGGTCTATTTCTACCTGACCTTGCTGGCCGGCTTTGGGTTTGGCATGGACTACTTCCTCCGCTGGCTGCAGCGGAAATGGTGCCCTTGGTTCGAACCGCGCCGGGAATGAACGCCCCCACCCACCCGATCGCCCTCGAGTGCCGCCAGGTCCATCACTGGTTCGGCCCCAAGCCGGTCCTCCACGACATCACCCTCAAACTGCGTCGCGGCCAGTTCCTCTCCTTGGTGGGCCCGAGCGGCTGCGGCAAGTCCACCCTCTTGCGCGCCATCGTCGGCACCCATCCCCCGCGCCAAGGCCAGATCCTGCTCTATCACGTCGGCGCCGGCGACCGTGCCGAGCCCGTCGTCGGGCCCGGCCGCGATCGGGGGATCGTTTACCAGCACTATTCGCTCTATCCGTTCCTGACCGTGCAAGAGAACGTGGCGGTGGGCCTGATGTTGGACCGCACCACGATCCCGTTCCGGCTGTTCCGCTACCCGCGTTGGCGCCACCTGCGGCAAGAACACCTCGCCAGCGCCCGCGCGATGCTCGAGCGCGTCCGGTTGGCCGATGCCGCCCACCTCTACCCACATGCCTTGAGCGGGGGCATGAAACAACGCGTGGCCATTGCCCAGGCCCTCATCATGAAGCCGGAAATCATCCTCCTGGATGAACCGTTCGGGGCGCTGGACGAGGCGACCCGCGAAGACCTGCAAAAGTGGTTGCTCGGGCTCTATGCCGAAAACCAGCAGGCCCAACGCCGCGGCGAACCGCCTCCCTACACCGTGGTCATCGTCACTCACGAGCTGACCGAAGCCATCTACGTGGGCGACCGCATGGTCGGGCTCTCGCAGTTCTGGGACTGGCGTCAAGAAGGACACGACCGCTACCCCGGCGCCACCGTCGTCTACGACAAAGCCTGCCCCGTCTTCGAGCCTACCGCGGCCAAAGACTACGAGATGTTCGCCGCCCAGCGCGAGGAAGTCAGGCAAGCCGTGTTCGACCCGCGCGTCTGCCAAGACCGCCACCAGCATGTGACCTTCTGGCAGGACCCTGGCAAGGGCAACTGACGGATCGGCACGACCTGCCGGTGGTCACGCAGCCTTGCCGACCCGGCGTGGCAACATCTCGATCCGGACGATGTGTTCGTAAGCGACCAGGTTGATCTCGCCAGGCACGCCTTGGGGCAATTCGTTGGCCACGACCACCACATCCGCGCCGACAAGGATAAAATCCGGGTAGGGCACGCGCAGGCTCTTCCCGTCAGCCAGATGCAGGCAGAAAGGCTTGAAGGGACTCCCCTGAATCAGCGCGCGAATGTCCGCGGGTTTCATCATCGTCACCCAATCGACACGGGATAGGTTACGATGGGCACGCCAGCACGGCAAGCCCTTGGTGGGTGCTCACGGGCGAGATGCCCGGGTCACAAACTTGACCTGCCTACAACATGCCTCGGGATGCGAGCACTCTAGGGTTGCAGTTGGGCTCGGTAGAAGCGTTGGCTCGAGCGGGGATCCAGGTCGAGGTGTTGCACGGTGCCGGTCGGGTTGGGCAGCGTGGCGAGCGGCGTCCAGTTCCCGAGGTCCGGCGAAACCTCGATCACGACCGCGTGGCCAGCGGGAGCGGCAAGGTGCAGCTCGACGCCGTTCAGCGCCAGCCGAGGCAGGCTGGTAAAGCGCACAAGCCGAGCCTCGGCCACCGCGAAGGGTTGGCTGAGTCCAACGTGGCCGTGGCCGTCGTCGGCCCGCAGCACGACCGTCGGGGCCGGTTGAGGCAAAGTGATCGCGCCGCTCCACGCACCGTTGAGGAAGTTGCCCGCGACGGCGGGGGTGAGCGGGAGCGGTTGGGCGCGCTCGTCTTGGATGAACTGGATGTCGTCGAACCAGACCTGCGCGCTTCGGAGGTTGTAGAGCGTCAGCAGCGTGAGCCGGTCGGCATCGGGATTGCGAAAGGAGACGCGGGCCGCGACCAGTTGGTCATCGACATAGAAATCGATGGTCCGGCGCGTCCAGTCGAGGTGCAGCAGGACTTTGTACCATCGGTCAAACAGGGAGCCGGTAGCGAAGAAAGTCTGTCCGTCATAGAGCCCCATCGTTCCAACGGAACCCTTGAGCGATCGCCTCTGGAGACAGAAAAAGACCGCGGCATCGTGCACATCGGGTCCGTTGCCGGCAATAAAATAGCCGCATTCGGCTTTCTTGCTGGTGCGGATGTGAGAGCTGATGCGCTCCGGCGTCAACGGGTCCAAGGGGCGAAGGAGCTTGCCGTCCGGCTCGTCGCTGAAAGGATCCAAGATGGCGAGCTCCTCGTCTGGGTCGTCGGGATCTTGTGGAATGAAGGGGGTTGTGAGCTTGAGAGAGTACCGGCCTTGGGCGGCGGCCTCCTTCGAGAGTTGCGCGCTGCAGTTGGTGCCGACGGCGATCCAGCCGTCGAGGGGTTCCTCGAAATCAGCCCCCCAGGGGAACCGGATGTTCGGGCCGTCCCAGGCCGTCAGGGTCAGCGGGCCGGCGAAGTTGCCGAACGGTTGGTTCGCAGCGTCCAACGCCGACACCGTGGCGGCGAACGGCTGGCCGGGTTGCTGCGGCGAAGGCATCGCGCTCCAGCCAAACTGGGCCAACACACCCGGCGTGGGCGTGAAGACCATTTGGTCCAGCCAGCCGGCGTCCTCTCCAGAGGTGCCGCTCTCATCTTTCGCGTAGGTCCATTCCAACAGGTGTTCGCCCTCGGGAATGGGGAAGGTCTTCTGTTCCCAGCCAACCTCTCCAGAAATCTGGGCTTGCGGGAAGGCATCGATCTGGAAACGCAACACGTCCACCGGCCATACCGCAGATCCCTCCGACGAGACCTTCCACCAGAAGCTCAGGTTGCCAGGACCGACGACCGTCAGCTCCAGGCGCGTTTGCTCGCCATCGGCGATGGAGCCGGAACGTGCCGCGTCCTGGCCGTCGTGGGTCAGATCGGCTTGGCCAAACCAAGGCGCCTGACTGGTCGAGAAGCAAACCAAGCTGGCCACATCCAGGGCCTGCACCAAAGGCGCCGTTGGCAACACCGTCAGCAGCGCAGGGGTGCTGGTGACGACGCCTGCCAGATTGCTAACCACCAACGTGTATTGGCCGGCTTGCTCCAGACTCACTCCGGTCAGCGCCAACGTCGGGCCGGTCGCTCCCGGCAGGGCCTCGCCGTTGAAGAGCCATTGGTAGACCAGCGGCCGGCTGCCCGTAGCCGAGACCGCGAAGGTGGCCCGTTGCGTGGCGAACACAGTCTGGTTGGCAGGCTGGGCAGTGATCTCGGGAAGGCGCGTGAGGTCGGGGATGAATCGCACCTCGTCCAACCACCCGGCCTTGTCCGGGCTCAGGACGTCGAGCCTGCTGAATCTCCAGAGCAGCACCTGCTCGGCCTCGGCCATGGGCACCGTGACCTGTTGCCAGTCCGTCTCCCCATCGATGACTGCGGTGGCCTCGTCGCCCACAAAGAATTGCAGCGCGCTGCCCATGTCCGTGGAGACCTTCCACCAGAAACTCAATTGGCCCGGTCCAGCGACCCACGTGGCCAGCCAGGATTCGCCCGCCAACTCCATCATGAATCCGCCCACCGGCCCGCTGCGGGCTGCGTCGATGCCGTCGTGCGTCGTGTCGGTCCCAGGCCGCCAGAGGGCATCGCCGCCGCTCACCCACGGCAAGGCCAGCGCGTCCACCGCCTCGGCCAACGGAATGACCGTGACGAGGGAGCTGGTCACGCTGCCGGCCGCGTTGCGGATCGCCACGAAATAATCGCCGGCCTGAGGGGCGGTGAGGTTGCTTAGGACTAGCGAGGCGTTGGTCTGTCCCGGCAAAGGCTGGCCGCGGAAGTGCCATTGGTAGAACCAGGGCCAACTCCCGACCGCTTCCACCGACAACGCCACCGTCCGGCCCGCGTCCAAGAACTGGCTCTCGGGCTGCCGGAGGATCGTGGGCGGTGTGACCGTGTCGGTGATGAGCCGCACCTGGTCCACCCAACCGGCATCCGCTCCCCCGAGGGCCTCGTCGTCCCGGTCGTCCTTGGCGTAGACCCACTCCAACACAGACTGGCCTTCGCCGAGCGGAAAGGCCCTCGGCTCCCCCGCCACGTCGCCGGAAATCTGCGCCTCCAAGACACCGTTCACATAGAACCGCAAACCGTCGCCCGGCGCCTCCGACCACACGGTCCACCAGAACGACAGGCCTGCCGGCCCGCTCACGACGGTGCGCAGGCGCGACTGCTGGTTATGGGAGATGTTGCCGCTGCGCGCCGCGTCCACCCCGTCGTGGAAGAAGTTGCTCACCCCGAACCATTCCGTGGCGCCGTCTGTGGTCCATATCCGGCCAGGCGTGTCCAGCGCCTCGGCCAACGGCACCGTGTGCGGCGTGAACACGACTTGATCCAACCAGGCGGCGTCTTGGCCAGCAGTCCAGCCGTAGTCCTTCGCGTACTTCCAAGCCAGGACGTGGTGGCCTTCGGGGACCGTAAAGGTCTGAAGTTGCCAATCCACTCCGCCAGAAAGGCGCGCCTTGGTCTCTGAGCCGAGGCTGAACGACAACTTGTCGCCCTCATCCGAGGACACTTTCCACCAGAAGCTGACCTGGCCAGGACCCGTCACGCTGGTTTCGAGCTGCGAAGTCTGGTTGTGAGCGATCAAGCCGCTGCGCGCGGCATCCTGGCCGTCGTGGACAGTCGCCGACTGCCCAAGCCACGGCGCATCGCCCAGCGTACGCCAGACCCGGCCGGGCGTGTCCAGCGATTCGGCCAATGCCAGGCCAACGGTGAGTGCGGCGTTGGAACTGATCAGGGTTCCGGCCACGTTGCTCAAGAGGACCGAGTACTGGCCGGCTTGGACGAGGGTCACATTCGTCAAGGTCAGCGTCGCATTGTGGCACCGGGCAAAGGCGCGTCGTTGCGCTGCCACTGGTACGAGATCGGCCAACTGCCCAGCGCTTCCATGGCGAACGTGACGGTGGTGCCCGCCTCCACCGTCGTACCGACCGGCTGCTGAAGGAAGGTCGGCGCCGTGGTGGCATCGGTGATGAGCCGGACTCGGTCCACCCAACCGGCGTCGGCGCCGGCCAGGTCGCAACCGTCCTTGGCATAAACCCATTCGAGCGTGACCGGTCCCGGCGGCAGCGAGAATGCGTGTTGGTGCCAATCGACTTCGCCGGAAATCTGGGCCGCCACTTCGCCGTTGATGAGGAATTGGAGAAGGTCGTAATCGCGCTCCGACGACACCTTCCACCAGAAAGTCAGGATGCGCGGTCCGCTCACGGTGGTCTTGAGGCTGGAGTGCTGGAAGTCCGGAATGACTCCCGCCTGCGCGGCGTCCGAGCCGTCGTGCGTCAGGCTGGTTTCACCCAGCCATCCGGCGCCGCCAGCGGTGGTCCATGTCCAGCCCGGCGTGTCCAGGGCTTGATCCAAGGCCACGGCGGAAGCGGTGGGAACGAAGGCCACCTGGTCCAACCAGCCGGCATCCTGGCCAGCGCTCGTCGGGAAATAGTTTTTCGAGTAAACCCACTGCAAGGCGTGCGTGCCGACCGGCAGAGCGAGCACCACGTTGGTCCACTCCACTTCGCCGGAGAGGCTCATTTGCGAGGTGCCGTTGACGAAGAACTCGAGGCCGTCCCATAGGTTTTCGCAGGAGACTTTCCACCAAAAACTCAGATAGCCGGGACCGATCACGGTCGTTTCGAGCTCGCTCTGCTCGTTGTGCGTAATGGGGCCCGTCCGCGCGGCCGACTCCCCGTCGTGCGTCGTCGCCGTCTGCCCGAACCAGGGCGCTTGGCCGCCGGTGCTCCAGAGGCGGCCCGGCGTGTTGAGCGCCTCGGCCAGTGGGACGGACACGACCAGCGTGGCGGTGGTGCTGACGACCGTGCCTGCGGCGTTGCTGACGACGACGAAATACGCGCCGTGCTGAGAGGGCGTGACGCTGCTCCAAGTCAGCTCCGCGTTGGTCGCCCCGGCCAGCGCCGTGCCGTTGAAGTGCCACTGGTAGAACAACGGCCAACTGCCCAACACCTCCACCTCAAACCCGCCCGGCCCGCCCAGGCCCACAGTCTGATCGCCCGATTGTCGGAGAATGGCCGGGGCCAGGGATGCATTCGTGATCCAGCGGATCTCGTCCACCCAAGCAGCATCCAGGCCCGCCAGACCAGACTCATCCTTTCGGTAAGCCCAGATGAGCGACACCGGGCCCTCGGGGAGGGTGAAAGCTCTTTGCTCCCAATCTTGCTCTCCCGTGGCCAGGGCCCTGAGTTCCATGTTCACCAGAAGGCCCAGCACGTCGTAGTCGCGTTCGCACGACACTTTCCACCAGAAGCTCAGCACACCCGGGCCAGTCACGGTGGTTTCCATCACCGTGATGAACTGGCCGTATTCCACGTGCGTGATCGGGCCACTCTGCGCCGCGTCCACACCGTCGTGGGTGACGTTCGTCTGCCCGAACCAGCCCACGAAACCTGCGTTGGTCCAGGTCCATCCCGGCGTCTCCAGCGCGACGTCCAACGGGACCGCGGCACTCGAGGGCAGGAAACGGACCTGGTCCACCCAACCGGCATCCTGCACGGCGCCTCCACCCACGTCCTTCTGGTACAACCACTGCACGACCTGAGGGCCGGACGGGATGGCCACGTAACAGGGCTCCCAAGCGGACTCGCCGCTAATCTGCCTTTCCTTCGTGTCGCCCACCAGCAGCCCCAGCCAATCGTGACCGAGTTCCGATGAGGTCTTCCACCAGAAACTCAGGTACCCCGGTCCCGTCAGGGCGGTCTTGATCCAAGTGCGTTGGCCGTCGGGAATCGGCGCGCTTTGGGCTGCGTCCACGCCGTCCTGCGTCGTGAGAGTCTGCCCAAACCACGGCGCCTGGCTGCTGGTCTCCCAAGTCCAGCCCGGCGTGTCCAAAGCCGTGGCCAAGTCGGCCGCCGGCCCGCTGGGAGTGAACGTCACTTGGTCCACCCAGCCCACGCCGGAGTTGCAGACCCATCGGACCGTCTGCAGTCCGGGCGGGATGACTACCGCCTCAGACTCCCAGACTGAATCCTCCGTGATCCCGAGGCGCGGCTCGTCGCCGAGGTAAGACAGCATTCCCCAAGAGCCGCCTTCCAAGGTAACTCTCCACCAGAAACGCAACACCCCCGGCCCCGTCACGGTGGTTTGGAGAACAGACTCCTCGCGCGGCCCAAGCGCGCCGCTTTGCGCCGCATCCACGCCATCGTGCGTGACCTCCGTCTGGCCGAACCAGCGCGCGCCGCCCGTGGTCGTCCACGCCCAAGCGGGCGTGTCGAGCGCTTCGGCCAGCGGCGGCTTGACCGTGAGGGTCGCGATCGAGCTGGTCGCGGCGCCGGCCGCGTTGCTCACGACGACGAAGTATGATCCCGCCTGTGCGCCCGTCACGTTGGTGAGCGTCAACGTTGCGTTGGTTGCCCCGGTCAACACCGCCCCTTGAAAGTGCCATTGATAGAACAGCGGCGGGCTGCCCGACGCTTGCACGTCGAACGTGGCCGGGCTGCTGTCCGGCACCGCCTGGCTCTGCGGCTGCTTGACGATGGCGGGAGGAGTCGAACCGCCGGTGATCAACTGGACTTGGTCCACCCAAGCGGCATCCGAGCCCGCAGTGAAGAAGATGTTCTTGGTGTAAAGCCACTGGATCACAACGTCTCCCTCGGGCAGGGTGTACGACTTCTGTTCCCAATCGACTTCGTTACATATCCTCTCTTTCGCCTCGCCGTTCGCGTGGAACTCGAGGAAGTCGCCACTCCGCGTGATGAACTCATTCGTTCCCAACGACGACACCTTCCACCAAAAGGTCAGCACGGCCGGACCCGTCACGGTGGTTTGCAGGACCGCCTGCGCGTTGTCTGCCGTCGGCACGCATTGGGCGGCGCCCAGGCCGTCGTGCGTGACGTGGGTCTGCCCAAACCAGCCGCGGGTGCCCTGGTTCGTCCAAGCCCGACCGGGCGTGTCGAGCGCCACGTCCAGCGCCAGTGTCGAGGCGCTGGGCGTGAGAACGACTTGGTCTACCCAGTCCCCCCCTGCGTACGCTTTCCACCGGTCGGCCTGTGGTCCAGCCGGAATGAAAGCGAAGCGTTGGACCCAGTTGACCTGCGGGGTGAGGGCTCCAAAAGCGTCGAATTGCGCCTCGTCCTCGACGAACAACTCCAGCGCCCCGCCGCTCTTCCACCAGAAACTCAGGATGCCCGGCCCCGTCAGCGTGGTCTGGAGGATGGATTCCTCGCCCACCGCCACGCTGCCGCTCTGGGCGGCATCCGCCCCGTCGTGCGAGATCGCGGACTGTCCAAACCACCCAACGGGGCCGCTCGTGGTCCAGGCCAACCCGGGGGCATCCAGCGCATCGCCCAACGATTGACCGCGCGCGTCCCGGAGGACCAACGCCAGGAGGGCGGCCACACCCAAGGAAAATGCGCTGACCGACGAGTGTCGAGTGGTCTTCATAGTGGGTCTAGAGCGCGCGGTTGACCCGCTTGTGGGTCAGTTCGCTTGACGAATGCCGAGCGTTGGGGAGGCTCGTGTGGGAGAACCTCCCGAAGCGAGCGACGCCGGACGACGCGCCAAGTTGTGCGTGCCCCGCCGACCGTCGCTTCACCCGCTGCCCTCGTTCCCCGCCTGGTCGAAACCGACCTCAGCCAGGGCGCGCTCCCGCTAGCTCGGATGCTAGACATAGAGCTTCTGGAAGGTTCGAGTTTACCTTTATCAGAAATAGATAGACTGGGTCAACGTCGGATTCTTCGCCCCCATCTCATCCATGCCCAGGTTGGCAGCCCTGCGGTGGATGCGCTGGAAGGGCCGGGCACCCGCGTAAGTCCCGGCACTTTCTATGCGGGAGATCGCGCCGCACTCGGTGCAAGCCCAAGCCTGAGTTCGAGGGTCCGTCAGGGTGGTATGGCGCTGGGCGCGAGTAAGTCTGGCCAAAATGGCCATCTCGCGTTAGAGATCGGGCCATGAACAACGTCTCAGTGCATCCCTCGGCCGTCTTCCAAGGCCGAACCTCGCACCCCTGCCCGACTGCCATGCCATGAAGGCCCCTTCCCACGAGTTCCTCCGACTGGCCGGACGCATCCTCAACTCCGGTCAGGCCCGCACGCTGGTCGTGACCGGCAACATCTACGACCTGTTCTGTCTGCCTGGAAACGAGGGTGGAGACTACGTGCCGCTGCTGAGTTACCTGACTGCCCAATGGGATTTGCCCGGCCTGATGGTGATCACCTACGAGCTCAATGGACCGGTCCGGTTCACGCGCGAGGGGGACGCCGACAAACTGCGCGATGCGTGGCTGCGCTGGCGCAGCGGCTTGGACGCCAACCAACTCGCCGTCCAGCGCATGCTCGCCAAGGGCAAGGCCGCCGAGCAACTCGATGCGGTCGTCCACACTTACGACGACAGTCTCCGCAAGGCGCTGAACAATCCGACCCTCGCCCTCGAATTGCTGCGCCAAATGTGCCTCTGTTCCCGCACCGAGATCGGCGGCCAACGCCTGCTCGAGCAGCGGTTGCTCATCCTCATCGAAGGCGCCGATCTCCTGATCCCGGAAGCCCCCATCGCCAGCCTCTCCGACACCGACCGCCAGCGAGTCAGCATCTGCCACGACTGGTTCAGCGACCCGGGATTCCTGAACGGGGCCGACGGGGTCGTGTTGGTGGCCGAGTCGCGCAGCCTCCTGCACCATCGCGTGGCGCGCTTGCCCCAATTGCTCGCCGTCGAGGTGCCTTCCCCTGACCTGGCCACCCGCCGTCACTTCATCACGTGGTTCAACCGCCAGCAATCCAGCGAGGCCAAGATCAAGCTCTGGGGCACTCAGGAGGAACTCGCTCGCGCCACCGCCGGCCTCTCGCTCCACGCCTTGAGCCAGTTGCTCAAGGGCGCCACCCACGAGCAAAAAACCCTCAGCCAACAGGACGTGATCGCCAAGGTCGAGGACTTCATCCAGAGCCAGCTCGGCGAGGACATCGTCGAGTTCAAGAAACCTGTCCATACCCTTAAGGACGTGGTCGGCTTCAGGCGCCTGAAGGAGTTCCTGCGCCAGGAATTGATGCCGCGCTTCAGTACCACCGGCGCGGAAGCCCTCTCCGGTGCCGCGGTCTGCGGCCCCATCGGCGGCGGCAAAACCTTCATCTTCGAGGCCTTGGCTGCGGAGCTGGACCTCGTCGTCCTGGTCCTGAAGAACATCCGGAGCCAATGGTTCGGCCAAACCGACGTCATCTTCGAGCGCTTGCGCCGGGTCCTCGACGCCCTGGCCAAAGTCGTCATCTTCGTCGATGAAGCCGATACCCAGTTCGGTGGCGTGGGGCCGGACACGCACGAAACCGAACGGCGGTTGACCGGCAAAATCCAGGCCATGATGGCGGACCCCACCATGCGCGGCCGGGTCTTTTGGTTGCTGGTGACCGCCCGCATCCACCGCCTCTCGCCCGATCTGCGCCGCCCGGGCCGCGTCGGGGATCTCATCATCCCCACGCTCGACCCCGAGGGGCCCGATCGAGAGGAATTCCTACGCTGGGCGGTCAAGCCCGTCCTCGCCCACCCGCTGTCGACAGAGCACCTGACCAGCCTCGACCAGGCCACCCGCGGCTACTCCGCTGCGAGCTTCGCTTCCCTGCGCTCCGAGCTGAAGACCAAGGCCATAGGAAACCACCTCGACATCCAACAGATCTTGGCCGTGGTCTCCGATCACCTCCCTCCGGCCATCGAGGAGACCCGCCACTACCAGACCTTGCAGGCGCTGGTCAATTGCACCCGCCGCAGTCTGCTCCCCGATCCCCAGGTCACCGAAACCCAACGCCGCGCTTGGGAGGCAGAACTCCGCGCCCTCGAGGCGAAAGGTGTCCAGTGAATGGCAGGGTGGGCGGCAAGTTTTGGCATGACAGCCAACGGCGTTTGGGGTTGACTAGCTCCTATGGTTTCAGCGGGCGATGCCGGCAGCACGGGTTCCGATCCTCGTCCGACACCGCGCTATCAGGTGTTGTTGCTCGAGGATGACGAGGAGCTGGCCGCGGTGCTGGCGAAGGCGCTCCAGGGCCTAAGCTGTGCCACCGAACTGGTGACCAATGGCGTCGAGGGCCTGCGCAGCGTCATCGCCTCGGACTACGACGCCATTGTCTGCGACTTGGTCATGCCCAACCTGCCCGGGGACATGTTCTACCTCGCCGTCGAGCGCACTCGCCCGCATCTATGTCGGCGATTCGTCTTTATGACCGGCCACAAAGCGGAGCGGAACCTGGAAGAGTTCGCCCGCAAGGTCGGCTGCAGTGTGCTCTGGAAACCGTTCGAGCTCGACGCATTCCTCGAGGCCGTCCGCAAGGTCCTCCGTCGCGTCGAGCGCGAGCGGGCGGGCGCCAGCGGTGCGCGGGAGCCTTGAACCCACCGCCCCGCCGCTGGTCCGCGGCCCTGCTCTGCTCGAATCCCAGCCCAGCCCCTATTCGCTCGATTCTCGTGCCAGGTCTGTCAACAATAATAAACCCGGAGAATTAAATGACAAGGTTGTCGCTGGTTAGGTGGCTGGAAGCCAAAGGATTGCGCTGGCCGCGGGATTCCGGTTCCCTGCTTCGTGTGCCGGTGCCGGCTCTGTCAATCAGACGTTCGGAGGCACCACGAAGGGTGGGCGGTACTCGCGGGTGAGGAGCCGGTTGGCTTCAGGGTTGCCGCGGAAACGCTCTTTGATGGGGTTGAAGTTGAGCTTGGGCCCGACCCACAGGGTGGCTTTGGCGGGGTCCACCCCGATGGCTTGGGTGTTCTCGAGCAGCGTCATGATACTGGTCCCGACGATGTCGCTGTCGGTGAAGTCTTGAGGCTTGGCGAAGGGGCGTTCTTGGGCGAGGCGATAGGAAGCGTTGCCCAGGTGGCAGAGGGCGCTGGAGAGGTGGGCCTCGAGGATGTCGGCGCACAGGTCTTGCTGCTTTCGGGTGCGCATGCACTGGATGAAGTTCTCGAAGATGTTCACCGAACGGCGCGGGTAATCGACGATCACCAGCGGCTCGCCCTCAGTCTTGCCTTTCGGGAAGAAGCGGTCGCCGCGCACTACGCCCGCCTCGAAGTAGAATTCGTTGGCGACTTGATTGGGGTACTTGGGATTGCGACCGACCAAGCCGCGGGTTTCAAACAGCAGGAGGGACCCGCCGAAGTCGAAGACCGAGACCAGTTGGTTGGGCGTCTGTCCCTGGTCCTTGAAGTTGGGGCCGTCGACGTAACGGCCGCCGAGGCTAACGACGCTGCGGGGGAGGGTGGCGTCGAGGGCCCAGCGGGCAACGTCCATCTCATGGACACCTTGGTTGCCCATGTCGCCGTTGCCGAAGTCCCAGAACCAGTGCCAATTGTAATGGACCAGGTTGGCGTGGTAAGGCTGCCGAGGTGCAGGGCCGAGCCAGAGGTCGAAATCCAGGTGTGCGGGCGGGTCTTGGACGGGTTTGGCGCCGATGCTCCAGCGGGGTTTGCAGCAGTAGCCTTTCGAGACGAGGAGTCGACCGTACTGGCCGCTACGGGCGATGGCGGCGATGCGGGTGCCGAGGTCGCCACCGCGTTGTTGGGTGCCGTGTTGGACCATGCGCTGGTACTTGCGCGCGGCCGCGACGCATTGGCGGCCCTCGAAGACATTGTGGCTGCAGGGCTTCTCGACATAGACGTCCTTGCCGGCCTGACAAGCCCAGATGGTCATCAGGGAATGCCAGTGATTGGTGGTGGCGATCGAGAGGGCGTCGATGTCTTTGTTTTCGAGCAAGCGGCGGACGTCCTGGTACTTGTGCACCCCCTCGAGCTTGGCCGCGCGCCCCTCGAGGACCCGCAGGTCCACGTCGCATAAGGCGGCTACGCGCACCCCTTTGAGTTTGGCAAACTCGCTCACGTGCGACCCACCCCGCCCGTTAAGGCCCACCACACCCACCCGGATGTCGGCGTTCGCACCGGACGCTTGCGACCACGCGCGGGGTGACAGGCCAAGCGCGGCCGAGGCGGAGGCGGCGAGGGAGGTCTTGAGGAAGCTGCGGCGACTGAGACTGATGTGGGGAAGCGAGGTGGTTTTCATAGCATAAGCTGGTTTCGCGCTGAACGCGGCGACTATGGCGGAGGGTGGCGGTTTTGTCCAAGCCAGAGTCGCGCGGGGTGCGGTGTAAACCGCTTTACACGCGCGGGGCGGCGTCGGAACAATTGGGCATGCGGCCGAAGGTGTGGATGCTGGCGGTGGCGGGGCTATGGCTCTGGGCCCTGGTGCCGGAGGGGTCGGCGGCCGGCAGCGGCACCACACGAGCGCGGGACCGGTATGTGATCGACGTGTGGGAGACGGACGATGGACTACCGCAGAATTCGGTGTTCTCAGTCATCCAGACGCGGGAGGGGTATTTATGGTTTGGGACGCTGAACGGCCTGGTGCGCTTCGACGGTATGCGGTTCACGGTTTTCGACGAGAGCAACACGCCGGGGTTGAACAGCAGCCGGATCGTGAGTCTTTTCGAGGATCGTCACGGGCATCTCTGGATCGGCACGCAGTCGGCCGGGCTTGCCGTCATCCGCGAGGGGCAGGTCACCAGCGTTGGCATTGGTCAGGGGGGATCCGATCGCCGGTTGGTCTCTGCGTGTGACGATCCGAGCGGTGCGGTGTGGTTATACACGGCCGATGGCCAACTGTGGCGTTACGAGAACGACCGTTTCAGCGTGTTCCCCTTTGGTCTGGATCGGCCTAGCGCTTGTCGGTCGGTGATCGCCGAGGCGTCGGGCCAGGTGTGGGTGGGGACGGATTGGCGGTTGGCGGCGCTCGCGCCTACGGCGGGGCGGAGCTCGTTCGACCTGCGGCTGGCGGAGGAAGTGTCGGTGGGGAGGCTGGATCGGTTGCTCGCCAGCCGCGAGGGTGGGTATTGGCGGATGGCGGATGGCCGCGTCCAGAAGTGGCGCGGGAACGGGCTGGAGCGGGATTGGGGTGGCTACCCGTGGGGTGCTGCGCCGGTGACGGCGGCGTGTGAAGATCGGCAGGGCAACTTGCTGGTGGGAACGTTGGGCGTTGGAGTGTACTGGTATGGCGCGGAGGGGAGACCGACGTGGTTGTCGACCGCGCAGGGTCTGTCTTCGGACGCCATTCTGTCGTTGTGCATGGATCGGGAGGGCGATCTGTGGGTGGGGACCGATGGGGGCGGGTTGAACCGGGTCAAACGGCAGGTGTTCGCCGTGGTGAACGAGGCGCAGGGTTTAGCGGCCGACGTGGTGCAGTCGATCTGCGCCGACGATCGCGGCGGGTTATGGGTCGGTTCGAACGGTGGTGGATTGAAGCCGGGGCTGACCTACTTGCAGGGCGAGCGGGTGGAGCGGTTCGGCCCGGGGGAGGGCTTGGTGAATTCCCATGTCTGGGCGGTGTTGGTGGATCGCGGCCAAGGGGTCTGGGTGGGGACGGCTGGGGGAGGGCTTTTTCAGTGGGGGGCAGGCCGGTTCCAACCGGCGCCGGGCACCGAGGCGCTGCCGCGATTCGTGCTGGCGCTGCACGAGGATCGCGAGGGTCGTCTGTGGGTAGGCACGCGGAACGGGTTGGCCCGCTATGCGGATTCGGTTTGGCGCTTGTTCACCGCGGCCGACGGGTTGACGGCCGATGAAGTGCACGCCTTAGCCGAAGATCCGGGAGCCGGCTTATGGGTCGGGACGGTGGGAGGCGGGTTAAACCTGCTCCACGACGGCCGGTTTCGGGCTTTCCGCAAGGCGGATGGGTTGCCGAGCGAGGACATCTCGGCGCTGCTGGTTGACGGGGAGGGGGTCTTATGGGTGGGGACTTTTGGGAGTGGCTTAGCGCGGCGGCAAGGAGACCGCTGGACGCACTACACGACGCGCGAGGGGTTGGTCAGCAACAGCATTCATTACCTGATCGAGGACGGCCAGGGCGCGCTATGGATCGGCTCGAACGCCGGTTTGATGCGGGTGCTGAAGCGGGAGTTGAACGAGCTTGCTCGAGGCGCCGTGCCGTTGGTCAGTTGCCGGGCCTACGGCCGGCCCGATGGTTTGCCGACCCGCGAATGCACGCGCGGTTCCCAACCGGCGGCGTGCTTGAGCAGCGACGGCACCTTGTGGTTTCCGACGGCCAAGGGTCTGGTGGCCGTGGACCCGACCCAACTCAATCCCAACACCAATCCGCCCCCGGTCATCATCGAGACGGTGCTGATCGACGGCCGGCCGCAAAGCACCAACCAGTTGCGGCCGGACTGGCCCCAACCGCTGATCGTTCCCGCGGGCAAGGAGCGGCTCGAGATCCGCTACACCAGCCTCAATCTGTCCGCGCCCGACCGCGGCCGGTTTCGCTACCGCCTCGAGGGGCACGAGACCACGTGGGTCGAGGCTGGGAGCAGTCGGGTGGCCTGGTACAGCAAGCTTCGTCCGGGGCCGTATCGGTTCCACGTGACGGCCTGCAACGAAGACGGCGTTTGGAATCCCACGGGCAGTTCGTTGGCGTTGATCGTCCGGCCGCCGCTCTGGCTGACGTGGTGGTTCTTGAGCGTCAGCGCGGTCTGCCTGTTGGGCCTCATCACAGCGACGGTGCACTGGGTTTCGACCCAGAAACTGCAGCGCCAGCTCGAGCGGGTTCGCCACGAGGAGGCCCTCGACAAGGAGCGGGCGCGCATTGCGCGGGACATCCACGACCAACTCGGGGCCAACCTCACGCAAGTCGCGCTGTTGGGGGAGTTGATCGAGAGCGATAAGGATTGCCCGGAAGAAGTCGAGTCGCATGCGCGACAGATTGCGCAGACAGCGCGGGACACGACGCGCGGCTTAGACGAGATTGTCTGGGCGGTCAACCCCTCGAACGATACGCTCGACGGGCTTCTCACTTACGCCTGCAAGTACGCCCAAGAATATCTGACGCTCGCCGGGGTGAGTTACCGCGTGGACATGCCGAGCCAATTGCCCGGTGCCGTGTTGTCGCCGGATGTGCGGCACAACGTGTTTCTCGCCTTCAAGGAGGCGATCACCAACGTCGTGCGCCACGCCGCGGCCCCGGCGGCTTGGGTTCGGCTCCGCCTGGAGCCGGCCAGCTTCACGCTCGAGATCCAAGATAACGGTCGCGGTGTGGCGGGGTTGGACCCGTCCACGCTGCAGACTCGCAACGGCCTTCGCAACATGCGCAAACGGATGACCGACCTCGGCGGTCAGTTCGACATCGGCCCAGCGCCTGAGGGCGGGACGCTGGTCCGTTTGACTGTGCCGGTGCGCAGCCCCTAAACCTTCGAGCCCGGGATCAGCCTATGCCAATCGCCGTTTCTATTGTCGAAGACAGCAACCAGGTTCGGACCACGCTCGCCCGTTTGATCAGTCGGGCCGAAGGCTTCCGCTGCGTCAGTCAGTACGCCAAAGCGGAGGCGGCCCTGGCGGGTCTGCCGCAGGACCGGCCCGAGGTGGTGCTCATGGACATCAATCTGCCCGGGATGAACGGCGTCGAGTGTGTCCGGCGGCTCAAGCAGGTTCGGCCCGAGATCCAGGTGGTGATGCTCACCGTGTACGAAGACACCGAGAACATCTTCAACGCCCTGGCTGCGGGGGCGACGGGTTACCTGCTCAAACGCACCTCGAAGGACGCACTGTTGGCTGCCCTGCGAGACGTGCGCCAGGGCGGCTCGCCCATGACCACACACATCGCGCGGAAAGTCGTCCAGTCGTTCCAGCGCGCCGGGCCCTCGACGCAGCCTACCGAGAACCTCTCGCCGCGCGAACAGGAGGTCTTGGATTGTCTGGCTAAAGGGTTCTTGTATAAAGAGATAGCGGATAATCTCGGCATCGGCTACGAGACCGTCCACACCTACATCCGCCGCATCTACGAGAAACTCCAGGTTCGTACCCGAACGGAAGCGGTGGCCAAATTCCTGGCGCGGTAGGGCCGACCTTGTCCCCAGAACTGGTGACTGGTTGGGGACGCGATTTGGCGTACAGTAGCAGCGTCATTGACCGATGCAGAAGTGCAGTGACTTGTTGGACCGTGTGTGAAGATTTCGGGCGTACGTCTGCAGCGCCGCATCGGTTGACAATTTACGGTGACCGGGCGGTCACCGAAGAAGTGTAAGCGAAAAGTTCTCAATGTTGTTTCCGCGGGAGTGGCCGGGTTAAAGCCCGGCCCTTCTGTTTTTGGCGCCGATGACCAAGCCAACTCCGCCCTGCAGCCCGTCACGCCAACCGTTTGGCAGCAGCCCTCGATGCGAGTCTCGCCCCACGCTTTCCGGCGGCAGCGTAGGTCGGTGGGTGCTCGGTCTTGGCTTGGGCCTGAGCCTGGTGGTGGCGCCGCCGCCGGCCGAGCCGGCGGAGTGGGGCTCGTCGTTGGCCGAGCAGGCGATCATCCGGCGGGATGAATTTAACGTCCCGCACATCTTCGGTGAGACAGACGCGGCCTGCGCCTACGGCATGGCGTGGGTTCAGGCTGAAGACCAAGCACAGCTCGTCGCGATCAACCTGCTCGCGGCCCAAGGCCGGCTGGCGGAGTGGCAAGGCGCCGGTGCGCTGGCTCACGATCGGTTTGTCCGTCGACACCGGGTGCCTCAGCTCATCGAGGATCGGTACGCCGCGTTGCCTGCGGTTGTCCGCGGGATTTGTGAGGGTTACGCCGCCGGACTGAACCGTTTCTTTCGCGGCCACCCGGCGGATTTCGCCGAGATCTTGGGAGAGGTGCGAGGCCAGCATGTGGCCGCGTTAGCGCGGTTGATTGTTTTGGTGGATTTCATCCTTGGCCAAGGCAGCTACGCTCGCGAGTTCCAGCCCGCCGGCGCCCTGGTAGAGGATCCCATGCAATCGAACATGTGGGCCTTGGCGCCCACGCGAACGTCCACGGGACAGGCGATGCTTTTGATTAACCCGCATTTGTCCTGGGCCGGGCGCCACGCCTGGTACGAGGCCCATCTGCGCAGTGCCGAGGGTTATGAGATGGCCGGGGCCGGTTTCTTCGGCTTGCCTCTGCCGGTGATCGGGCACGGCCGACGCGTGGCCTGGTCGCACACGGTCAATGCGATCGACCTGGTGGATTTGTGGGAAGAACGCGTGACGGGCGATCCCCCGCAGACGTATCGGGTCGAGGGGGCACAGCGGCCGGTCGAGCGACTCGAGTTGGCGCTGCAGTACCGGCACGAGGGCGGGCTCAGGGCGACCAACTACACCGAATTCCGGACGCACCGCGGCCCCCTGGTGCGCGGCGAAGATCGCCGCTGGTACAGCGTGCGCAGCACGGTCGATGACGAGGTCGATTTCCTTTCGCCCTGGTACACGATGGCTCAGGCGGCCGATGTGCCGGACTTCATCCGACGGCTCGAACGCCAACGGCCGGCCACATTCAACATCATGGCCGCCGACACCGCAGGCAACATCTTCTACGTGTTCAACGGCCGTCCCCCTCGCCACGATAGGCCGCCGCCGCGGGCGGGCGTCTGGCCCGGTTGGCACGCGGACACCGATCCGACGGGCGAAGTGCCGTTCAGTTTCCTGCCGCAATTGTTGAATCCGGCGTGCGGTTTCATGCAGAACTGCAACTCGAGCCCCTACCACACGGCGCTTGGCGACAACCCGCCGCGCCGGTCCGGCCAGGAAGCCTTCACTCACGAGGGCATGACCTTGCGGGCGCACAGCGCCCTGCGCTTGCTCGCGGTTTTGGACCGCTGTTCCTGGGACCAGTTCCAGCGCGCTGCCTTCGACAACCGTTGTGAAGCGGCAGCCCGGACACTGCCCGAGTTGGTTGCGTACGGCGAAGGTTTGTCCGCGGAAGAACTGCGGGCACACCCGGACGCCGCCCAAGGCCTCGCGCAGTTTCGCGCCTGGGATTACCGCGCGACGGTTGACGCGGTGGCGATGACGACTTTCCAGGCCTGGTGGCAGCGGTACGCGTCGGGTGGGCCGGTATTCAACGTCGAGTTCGACGGCGACGCCCTCGGCACGCCTCGCGGGTTGGCCGACCCAGCCCGGGCCTGGCGCGCGTTGATCCGAGCCGTCCAGGATAACCGCGATGGGCTGGGCGGGGTCGAGGTCCCTTGGGGCCAGGTGCACGGGGTCGAGCGGGGTGGACGCTGGTTTCCCCTGGGGGGTGGCCGCAACGAGTTGGGTTGCCTGAGGATGATCGGCTCTGACCGGCGGGGGCGGCGATGGGTGGCAACGGGCGGCGATGGATTCATCATGGCGGTTCACCTGACCGAGCCGATCCAAGCCGTCAGCATTCACCCTTTCGGCAACGGCAACGACCCGGCCAGCCCCCATTACGTACAGCAAACCGAGCGGTTTTGCCGTGACGAATTCAAACCGGCTTGGTTTGCCGAGGAGGCTGTGATCCAACACGCGCGAAGGACCTATCGGCCCCAGTAGCCCAGTAGCGCGCCCAGGCTCCCTCCTCTCTCCCCTCCCCTCTCTCTCCGTTAGTTGGCACCATCGCGAGATTCTTGTTCCCCAACAGGTTCCGCCTTGGCAGCCAAGGACCGCATTCGACTCAACTCATTAAGACGGGATTATAGAACTTGACACTGCATGCTTGGGTGCCGTCGGTCCTAACCGGAAACGGCTCCCCAGAAACGGCTTGTGAGGTAGGCGATTTCGCCCGACACTTGCGCCCGCTCCGGACGCACGGCGCAACGCCAGGACGCTGCGCCCTGCCGGGGCTTGACCTGGATATGATGCGATTTGGCTCACTCCCCTTGCCCTTGCCCGTCGCTCTGGTGAGCGCCGGAATCATGTGCGCGAACGCCGATTGGCCCCAGTTCCGCGGGCCGCGCGGCGATGGCAGCGCCGACGCAGCCCACCCGCCCTTGCGGTGGAGCGAGACCGAGAACGTGGGTTGGAAGGTGGCTTTGCCCGGGCGTGGCCGCTCCTCCCCGGTGGTACAGGGCGATCGCCTTTGGCTGACGACCGCCACCGAACGAGGCATCCGGCGGACCCGCATTGGGCCGGACGACATGCAGACGGCTGAGCACGTCGCGTTCGGCGCGGTGTGCGTCGATGGTCGGACTGGGGACGTGCGTTGGGAAGCCACGTTGCGTGAGTTGGAGCACCCCGACCCGGTGCATTGGCTCAACAGTTGGGCTACGCCGACGCCAGTGGTCGAGGCGGGCCGGCTCTACTGCGACTTTGGCACCTTTGGCACGGCGTGTCTCGATGCGGAGACCGGTCGCGTGATGTGGCAGGAGCGGTTGCCGGTGGATCACCAGGTGGGCCCGGGCAGTTCGCCCGTGCTGTACCGAGATCTGTTGTTGCTCGTGCGGGACGGGCGCGACACCCAGTACGTTGCCGCGGTGGACAAGCGGACCGGCCGCACCGTGTGGCGGACCGATCGGCCACCGATTAAGGCCTCGAGCAACAACCTCAAGAAGTCCTTCTCGACACCGCTACTCATCCAGGCGGCGGGCAAGACGCAATTGGTGTCACCCGGCGCCCAGTGGGTGGTGGCGTACGCGCCCGAGACCGGCCAAGAGATCTGGCGGGTGCGGCACGGCGAAGGTTTCTCGATCGGGACTTGCCCGGTGTTCGGGCACGGGCTAGCGGTCATCGGCACGGGTTGTTTCAAGGCCCAACTGGTCGCCATTCGGGTGGACGGCGAGGGGGATGTGACCGGGACACATGTGGCCTGGCGGTCGCTGCGACAGGTCCCCGTGATGTCCTCACCGGTGCTTGCCGGGGACGAACTCTACTGGGTATCGGACGAAGGCATGGCGTCCTGCGCGGACGCGAGTAGCGGCGAGGTGCATTGGCAGGAGCGGTTAGGCGGGGCGCACTTGGCGTCGCCGCTGACTGCGGCTGGGCGCGTCTATTTTTTCAGCCAGGAAGGCAAGACGACAGTGGTGACAGCGGGCCGGTCCTTTGCGCGGCTGGCGGAGAACGTCTTGGCGGGACCGTTAGTGGCGACGCCGGCGATGGCGGGTCGCCGGCTGTACGTGCGCACGGACAGCCACCTCTACGCCGTCGGTACGGACTGATTAGCGTAGGGCTTCGCACACGACTCGATTCACCTTGCGCAGGAGAAAAGGCGGGCAACTGAGAGGGGACCTCGGTTGACGCCGTTGCCTCATGTGGAAAACACCGCCAGTCGGTTGCGAGCCAGTGCGCTAGATGCGCTCGAGGGTCACCTCCCGCGCCAGGCGTTCGACCTCGGCGCGTTGGACGTCGCCGGCCATAAGCGTCAGGGCGTTGGCCGTGCCGGCGGCTGCGCCCCAGCGACAAGCCTCACCCAAATCGTCCCCTTGCACCAGGCGCCATACCGCAGCGGCGGTGAAGGCGTCGCCTGAGCCGATGGGGTTCACCGCCCGGATGGGCGGCAGCGTGACGCGCCAGAGCCTTGGGCCCTCGAGGGCGAGCACGGGGTGCTTGCCGGCGGTCACAATCACCCGCTCCGCTCCACGCTCGAGCAGTTCAGCCATGGCGCCGAGCACCGCGCGGTCGTCGGGCAACTCCCGGCCGACGGTGGCCGCCAGCTCTGGCCGGTTGGGTTTCACCAGGGAAGGCCTTGCCTCGAGGGCTGCCTGCAAGCTGGCCCCTTGCGCGTCCACGACCGCCAGCGCCGCGGTTTGACGCGCGAGAACGGTGCCCTCGGCGTAGAAACCGACCGGGCCCTCGGGTGTGAGTGTGCCGGACATTACGAGGGCTCGGCAGTTCTCTGTCTCGAGTCGCGTGCGGAGGATGGCCCGGAGCCGATCATAAGCCGCTGGCTCGACTGGTTGGCTTTCCTCGACCAACTCGGTCTGTGTTCCGGTGGACTCATCGATGACCGTCACGCATTGGCGCGTGGGGGTTGCGACCGCGACAAACTCATGGGCAACGCCCTGCCGGTCCAAGACCGCGCGCACCGCGGCGCCCCGATCCCCGCCCAGGAACCCCGTCGCCAGCGCGTTCGCGCCCAGCACTTGCAGCACTTTGGCGACGTTGATCGATTTGCCCGCCGCACTCTCGAGGGTGATGAGGGCGCGGTTGACGGTGTCGAGCGTCAACTTGCGAAAGACCATCACGCGTTGGACGGCTGGCGTCGGTCCCACACACAAGACGGCCTGCGACATATTCCGGGTCTCGAGGACGACCGGGGTTAAGGGTCGGAGGAAGGCGGCGCGGCCTCGATCTCGAGCCGAGTCCGCTCTCCGACGGTGGCTTGGCCACGGACCACGGCATTGCGCAGCCAGAGGTTGAACAGGTTGGCTGGGGGCAGAGCGCTGTCTTGGAAGCCCGGCGTTTGGGCGAGTTCGGTGTTGGTTAGGACCAGACGGCCGTCGAAAACCACTCGCTGTTCGAGGGCGCGATTGGTGCCGATCGCTTGAAACTGAACGGTGTTGGCCGGGGCGGGCCGAGGCCGCCCCGTGTAGACCGAGCCATCCTGGTCCGTGAACTGCAACTGGTCGCCCACCTGCTCGACGGTGAACTCGTTGAGGACTGGGAGAGCTGGTGGCGAATTGAAGTTCGG